>ODAI013021013.1_pt1 | contig 15608 bp, 15 predicted proteins | sample 1539321 | NCBI WGS metagenome assembly ODAI01 (sample SAMN02144231, study PRJEB22623) | gut metagenome | biome: sheep rumen | host: Ovis aries | place: New Zealand
CAGCAGTATGTTCTTTCTCTGCCTTCGCTGGATATATGGATCGATCAGAACCGTAAGCGTCAGTCCTGTGATCAGGATCAGGACCAGGAACACAAAAGGCCCGCTCATTTTCGCTTCGGGTGTCATCATTCCTTCCTCCTGTTCTCCGGAGCCATGCTCCAGGCCGTATACCGGTTAACAGTATCCATCGCGAACATCACTTTTCAGTCCGGACATGATATTTCATCCGCGGGTATCATCCTGTCACACGCAGGTTCCTTCAGGCTGGATGACATACGCCGGGATTCATCAGTTCATCCCGGAGTATCCGGCAGAGCCAGTACCGGTCCAGAGGGTGTTCCGGGTTGTAAAAGGAGCACTCTACCTGATCTTTCAGTGTCGCCATGGCGGTCATGATATCTTCATAAAACATTCCGTAATATTCCGGATCCATATGCAGTCCATCTCCATAATCATGCAGAAGCTGTCCGTCATGCCCCAGGAAACCATTGGTCGCGTCCACAAAATACAGGCCATCCGTGGACTCACAGTATTGCCACAGCATTTCATTCAATGCCACGGCCCTCCTGTTTTTTTCCTGATAATTGCCGTAGTGCGCGGAATATTTTTCGTTTACCGGAAAAATCTGCAACACATAAACAGGTACTGTACTGACAGACTGCAGTTCCTGCAGAAGCTGTTTATATTGGCCGAATACGATAGTTTCATTATGATTCGCCAGATCATTCGCTCCCATCAGGATCACAATCCCATTGTATTTTTTCCCCGCAATATTACCTTTTACATAGTGACCGCTCATCCCAATGGTGACGTCTTTACGGGTGACGCCGGAAAACTGCGGCAGGGTCGCCCCCATCGCCGCGAACACCTGGTGCCCGTGTTTTGAGAAAGTTTTTCTGATATCTTCCGGATTATAGATCATGGAGTCTCCGACAAACAGAAGATTTTCCATAAACGGCTCCGAAGCCTCTGTTCCGGCATAAACCAGGGAACTGTCTGCTTTTTCGGGGGGCAGGAAGGTCAGGCCCTGCAGGCTGAGCAGGAAGGTCAGTGTCAGAACCAGAAGTTTTACCGGGATATGACGGCGTGTGGATGGTTGTTTCCTACTGTGAAAGTTCATGATTTTCCTCTTCCTCCAGGCTGACGCCCAGCCGCTCCAGCGCTTCGATGGCGTTGAGTTCCCCGGCTCCGGCGGCCAGCCGGTACAGTTTGACAGCCCAGTCCAGGTTCTGCTCGACACCGTAACCTTCCTCTACATAGACTGCCATATTGGTGACAGAAATCGGATCCCCGATGGCGCCGGCCATCATGAAATTATGATACGCCTTTTCCGGATTTTCTTCGGTAATCTTTCCTTCCGCGTAAATCCTGCCCAGCTGGCGGTAGGAACGATAATCCCCGTTCAGGCCGCCTTCTGTGTAGTACTCAATGGCTTTCGGGTAATCCGGCTTTCCAAGCAGCCCCTGTTCTTCATACAATCCGAGAAAGAAGCAGGCGCTTTTCTGATGCCCTCTGTCCCGGAGCATCCGGAACGGCTCGTGTGCTGTCTCCAGATCTGCCTTCCCGGTCCAGCCCATATACAGGCTTTTGGCGTACCCGTAGACCCCTTCGGGATCCCCCGCCATACCGGACAGCAGGTACTTCCGGGCGGCTTCTCTGTAAAGGCGCTGTTCCTCCAGGTTTTCCCCTTCTTCACAGCAGGTTCTGGCATATTCCTGTCCGTATTTTCCCGTACCGGATGCGTCCCCTGTCCGTCCACTGCCAGTAGAATCGATTTCCTCTGTTAACGCTTTTTTATCAACTGCATTTTCTGACATTCGCTGGCTCCTTCTGCCCGATGATAAAGAACTGTGCTCTAATGTTCCTCAAGATAATTGATTCTGCCAATTACCTGGCCGTTTTTAAGATAGTAACGCGGTACGCGGCGGTTCACCGCGCAGACGATTTCGTAACCGATCGTCCCGAAACGCGCCGCCAGGTCGTCTGCTGAGATAAACTCATCGCCGTCTCTGCCCATCAGTATGACTTCATCACCAACCTTCGCATCCGGGAACTCCGTCAGGTCAATCATGCACTGATCCATGCAGATGTTCCCGATGACAGGGACTCTGTGCCCCCTGTACAGGACCTCCGCCTTACCACTCTGCGCCCGGGAATAGCCATCCGCGTAGCCAATTGCCAGTGTCCCGATCACATCTCCCTGGTGCGCCGTGTATTTTCCTCCGTAACTGATCTGCCGGTCCTCCCTGAGGGTTTTCACATGCAGGATCCTCGTTTTCCAGGTCATTACCGGTTTAATATCCAGATTTTCCGGAAGTACTTCTCCGGACGGATAGATTCCGTAAAGGATAATTCCGGGACGTACCATATCATTGTCCTGACAGGTCTGCGGCATCTCCATGATCGCGGCACTGTTCGATACATGTTTCAGGCGGAAAGAAATCCCCTCCTCTGCCAGACGGTCCACAAACCAGCAGTATTTTTCATACTGCTTTTCAGCCCAGTATTTGTCGACTTCGTCGGCCCGGGCGAAATGTGTAAAGATCCCTTCCAGGTCAAGATTCGGCAGTTTGGCAATTTCCATGACTTCTCTGACCCCTTCCTCATCCGGAAGGAATCCCAGACGGGTCATGCCGGAGTCAACTTTGATATGGATCCTGGCCGTTTTTCCGAGACGGACAGCGGTCTCTGACAGAAGCCTCGCTTTTTCGATCGAGGTTACGGTATGCTGCAGATCCGCGTTAATGGAGGTTTTTTCCGTTCCATACGGCAGGTTTCCCAGGACCAGGATGTCCTGCTCCGGGAAGGCGCTCCTGAGTTCGAGCGCTTCGTTCATGACGGCCACCGCGAACTGATCCGCTCCGTTTTCCAGCAGTGTTTTCGCGCAGACCAGCGCCCCGTGGCCATACGCGTTTGCCTTGATCACCGCGCAGATACGCTTGTCCGGACCTGTTTTTTCCCGGATACTGCGGATATTGTAGGCCAGCGCGTCCAGATCAACTTCTGCCCATTTCGCTTCTCTGCTCATAAAATCTTCGTAGTCAATTGCCATTCTGTGTTCCTGTTCTTTCTTTACACAAAGAATGTGCCGACCGATAAACACCTGCCGGCACATTACTGCTATACGTTACTGTATGCTCAGGAAACTGCTGCGATCATTCAGCTTCCTGACTGATGAAAATATAGATTCCTGTCTGATTATTTGTTCTGCGGTACATCGAAGGTGCAGGCAGCGATGACCATCTGCTGGACTTCGTTGGTACCTTCGTAAATTTCTGTAATCTTGGCATCTCTGTACATACGTTCGATCGGGCGTTCCTGCATGTAGCCGTATCCGCCGTGGAACTGTACCGACTGTCTGGTGATATCCACTGCCGCGCGGGAAGCCGCGTATTTGGCCATCGCCGCTGCTTCCTTGACCGGCAGGCCGAGATCTTTGTAATTGGCTGCTCTGTAAACCAGCAGTCTGGCCGCATCGAGCTGAACCTTGGTCTTCGCGACTTCAAAACGGAGTGTATCCAGCTTGCCCAGCTTGACACCGAACTGCTCTCTTTCGTTCATATAATCAACCATATGGTCGAAAGCAGCCTGCGCGATACCCAGAGCCTGCGCGGCAACACCGATTCTGCCGCCGTCCAGTGTCTCCATCGCGTAGTAGAATCCCCAGCCGACATTGCCGAGCTGGTTTTCTTTCGGGACCTTGACATTATCAAAATGCATTTCAGCTGTCTGGGAAGCTCTGATACCCATCTTCTTCTCAATTTTACCTGCGGATACGCCTTCCCAGCCGCTTTCTACGATGAAAGCCGTGATACCATTTTTGGCTCCCTGGGAGCGGTCCGTCATGGCGAATACGAGATAGGTATCTGCGACACCACCGTTGGTGATAAATTTCTTTTCACCATTCAGGAGCCAGTAGTCACCTTTGTCGACAGCTTCTGTCTTCTGTCTGGAGGAATCGGTACCGGCTTCTTTTTCTGTCAGGCAGAAAGCGCCCAGTTTCCTTCCGCTGCAGAGATCCGGCAGATACTTCGCTTTCTGTTCTTCGGTTCCGAAGTGGGCGATCGGCCAGCCAACCAGTGAGTTATTGGCCGAAACGATAATCGCGTGGGACGCGCAGACCTTCGCGATTTCTTCGACAACCGCGACATAAGAGACATTATCCGTCCCCTGGCCTTCATATTTTTCATCAAACGGCAGTCCGAGGAAACCGAGTTCTGCCATCCGTTTTACGTTTTCAGTAGGGAATTCCCCTGTTTTGTCAAGTTCAGCCGCTACCGGTTCTACATATTCTTTTGCGAAATCTGCAGCTTTTTTCTTCCATGCTTCCTGAGCTTCCGTTAATCTGAAATCCATTGTTAACCTCCCGGTAATCTTTCTGATTATTGAGAAAATGCTTCATTCTTCAGAGCGCTTTCTCTAACAATAATTGCTATAGTTTATTTTATCATTTTTCAGGCAGATGAACCACCGGATGAACAAAAAAATAACAATTATTTTATGCCCGCGCGATTTGACCAGCCACCTACTGATTCACATTAGGAACTGTATAATTTATTAAACTACAGTTCCTTATTTCAGGTCTTCCATGATACCGGTCACAGACCTGTCACGCGTTTCCCTATCAGTTCCCGGATCCTCCACGTCGTCCGTCATTTCTGAGAATCCCTCACGGATCGTCTGCATCACGGTCTTTACATCACGATCGTCATCTTCATCCTGGAGCTGTTTCCTTCTGTCTTCCAGACGGGTGATAATGAATTCCCGATAGACAAAATCCGCGATCGCGGCCACCGGGATGGCCAGGAGGATCCCCGCCACTCCAAAGAGCCGTCCTCCGAGAACGATAAACAGGATGATCAGGAGAGGGGACACTCCCAGTGTCGCGCCAAACAGGCGTGGCTTGAAAATATAGCCGTCAAAAACCTGCAGCAGCACGGTGAAGATAATGAATAAAAGCGCCTGGAACGGATTGATCAGTACCAGGATAAACGCGCCGATCGCGCATCCGACAATCGGACCAAAGGTCGGAGCCAGATTGGTCACGCCCACCACAATGGAAACCAGCCCGGCATAAGGCATCCCGGCGATTTTCATAAATATGTAATTGACGACGCCCACCATCAGTCCATCGATGATATCAAACGCGATATAACGGATCAGGATCGTGTGACAGCGACTGAGAAAATCCATGGAGCGGTCATAACTGCTGCCTTTCAGCGCAGCCTGCATGAGGCTTTTACAGCCATTGACCAGCTTTTCCTTATCCAGGAGAAAATAGACCGCCAGGATAAACGCAATGACATAATTCACTACCCGTTTTCCAAATGTCACAGATGTCGTGACAAGGTTGTCATAATTCCCTGTGATACTTGAGGTGATATTGTCCAGGAAACTGTTGAGGGAATTTGTGATACTTTCAATCTGAAGGTGACGGTCCGCGGATTTGCCGGCAATCCTGCTGACAAATCCCTGCAGCTGATCCGTATAAATATTGATATGCCCCACCAGATACGCGGCACTCCTGAATAACTGAGGAATCAGGACACTCAGCAGAACAGTGAGTATTAACAGGACCGCCACAATGGTTGCCACCACAGCCAGGCTGTGGCGTGTGGTCTGTTTTTTTACTTTTCTGAAAACATAATTCTCAAACAGATTGGACAGAGGATTCATGACATAGGCCAGTACCAGGCCGATGACTACCGGGGAAATAAAGCCCGCGAATGAGGAGAAGCCCTTCAGCAGCAGATTGATGTTCGCGATAAACAGGTAAAACATGACGACCGCGCAAAGCGAAACTGTCAGCTGGACCCACCGGTTCTTCAGGATGCTGTTCTTTGTTTTGCCACTCATGAACAGCCTCCCTGATCTCTTATCATAATAATTGTGTATCGATTCGCGATCATGATGACTCCATTCATGCGCTGCGCTATCTTACCGCAATGCATTCCAGCTCGATCTTACAGCCCTTTGGAATCGCTGAAACTTCAAAACAGCTTCTGGCCGGGTATGGTTCGGTAAAATGTTCCCCGTAGATTTTATTGACTGTCTCAAAATTTCCGAGATCATCCAGAAGGACGGTGGTTTTTATCACGTTTGACAGGGACATCCCGTTCTCCTTCAGGATCGCTTCCGCGTTCCGGATAGCCTGCTCTGCCTGTTCTTCAATGGTTTCAGGGATGACACCGGTTTCCGGGTTCAGTGGAATCTGTCCGGAAACAAATACAATATTGCCGGCTTCCAGCGCCTGGGAATACGGTCCCAGTGCTGCCGGCGCCTTGTCCGTGTTGATACGTTTCATATCAAATTACTCCTCTGTTATTCTACAATTTTAAATCCTTCTTCCGCGAGCTTTTCCTTGATCAGCAGGATCTGCTCCTCGTTTTTGGTTTCCAGGGCCAGCTTCAGGAAACAGCTGGTAATGGCCATGTTCACATCCCCACGGTCATACTGGACAGAAGTGACGTTGCCGCCACAGTCCGCGACAATCCGGGAAACGGATTCCAGCTGGCCCGGTTTGTCCTCCAGCGCAATCGTCAGGTTGACATTCCGGCCGCTCCTGACCAGACCTCTGGTAATGACCCTGCTGAGAATATTGACATCGATATTGCCGCCGGAAACCAGACAGACGACATTTTTACCTTTCACCGGTACTTTATCGAACATGACGGCTGCCACACTGACCGCGCCGGCACCCTCCGCGATCAGTTTCTGTTTCTCAATCAGCGCGAGGATCGCTGTCGCGATTTCATCCTCTGTGACCGTCACCACGTCATCCACGTATTTCTGTACAATCGCGAGTGTCTTGTCTCCCGGGCACTTGACAGCAATACCGTCCGCGAATGTCGACGCAGAATCCAGCGTCACCGGGCTTCCATGCTTTACACTCTCAACCATACTGGCTGATCCGGCCGCCTGTACGCCGTAAACTTTGATTTCCGGCTTCAGGCTTTTGATCACAAATGCCACCCCGGCAATCAGACCACCGCCGCCAACCGGTACCACAATCGCGTCGATATCTTCAATCTGGTCCAGGATCTCCAGGCCGATCGTTCCCTGTCCTGCCATGACCTGCTCATCGTTAAACGGATGGATAAACGTGGCACCTGTTTCTTCTACCAGCTGCTCCGCCCGAACCGCCGCGGCATCATAACCTCCCGGTACCAGGACAACCTCTGCTCCCAGCCGCTTCGTCGCTTCCACCTTACTGATCGGCGCACCGTCCGGCATACAGATCGTCGAACGGATCCCATGCTTTGTGGCAGCCATCGCGACGCCCTGGGCATGGTTGCCGGCGCTGCAGGCGATAATGCCATGGCTCTTTTCTTCTTCTGAGAGCTGGCTGATTTTGTACGCAGCGCCCCTGAGCTTGAAGCTGCCGGTATTCTGCAGATTTTCCGTTTTCAGATAAATATTGCATTCTTCTGAAAGTCTGGGTGCTTTGATCACATCCGTTTTGCGCGCCGCGCTTTTCAGGACAAACGCGGCATGATAGATCATATCCAGTGTCAGACCCATTCCTTGATTCCTCCGATCCTTTCTTACTTTTCTACTCTGATCACACTGTCAACTGACTTGACGAAGGATCTGTTCTTGAGTTCTTCCATCGCTTCATCGAGAACCTCTCTGTTTGTCTCGTAGAAGATGAAGACCAGCGGAACGGTTTCGTCCGCATTTTTGGAGTGTGTACTCTGCATCATAGATTCGATGCCAATGCCGTACCGGCCCAGTGTTGAGGAGATATTTCCGAGGATTCCCGGCATATCATCAACCGACAGCCTTACATAATACTGATTCTTTCCTTCTCCCATATACTCCAGGTCAGAATCATAGCGGAGCAGCGGCTTGGAGTCGAAAGCACTCTGTTTGTCAATCGCCACAGCGATCGCGATCATATCCCCGACGACCGCGCTGCCTGTCGGGAGCGGACCGGCACCCTTGCCATAGAACATGATGTCATCCACTGCGTTGCCATGCAGGAAGATCGCGTTGAATTCGTTGTTGACCGATGCCAGCGGATGCTCTTCCGGAATGAGGGTCGGCTGGACATCACACTCCACTTTTCCGTCGACCTTTTTGGCCGCGGCCAGGAGCTTGATGGTGCATCCGAATTTGTTGGCATAAGCGATATCCGTCTTGTTGATCGCGGTGATCCCCTGTGTCGGAATCCGGGAAGGCGGTACCTCTACTCCAAAGACAAGCGACAGAAGGATCGACAGCTTGTTCGCGACATCGTTACCTTCGACATCCCCTGTCGGATCAGCTTCCGCGAAGCCTTTTGCCTGTGCTTCCTTCAGGACCGCTTCATAATCCGCGCCGTCTTCGGTCATTTTGGTCAGGATATAATTGGTCGTACCGTTTACGATTCCCAGAATCTCGGTAAAATCATTGGAAAGGAGAGCACTTGTCAGCGCGTTGATGATCGGGATGCCACCACCGACACTGGCTTCAAACCGGAGCATGACGCCATTCTGTGTCGCCAGCTTCTGCAGCATTTTTCCGTGCTCCGCCAGTGCCGCTTTGTTTGCGGTTACGACATGCTTCCCGTTTTTGATCGCGTCGGCCATAAAAGTGGTCGCCGGCTCGATGCCACCAATCAGTTCCACAACAATGTCAATCTCAGGATCATTGATAATATCATAGGCATCCTGTACGTATATGTTCTTGTCAATCGTAATGCCTCTGTCACGATCCGGATGTCTGTTCAGAATCTTTGTCACTTCGATATCCATACCGGTCGATTCGATAATCTTGTCCCGGTTAAGCTGAAGTGTCCTGTATGTGCCGGTTCCAACATTTCCGATCCCCAGAATGCCTGCCTTGACAGTCTTCATCTGTATACTCCTCTCACATTGAGGAACTGTATTTCTTGTCTGCACAGCCCCCGTATTCCGTTCTTCTGCAATTTTTTCATAATAGTAGAATTATATAATAAGTACAGTTTAATGTCCACGGTTAACCGTTCCGGTACTGTTGATTTTTCGCCGCGCGGTCACGCAAATACGCATCCATGCCCAGACGCGCGGTTCCCACCGCGTTGTCGGACGACAGCGCAGGATCTCCAAAAAACACCTCTAATCCCCGGCGTTCCAGTGCCGGGCGGATCTGTCCGCGCAGAAAGCGGCTTGATGCCACGCCTCCTGCCAGAATCACCTGTACGACCTGCTCCTGACGGGCTGCTTCCGAAACAAGGGCGACAATCACATCCGCGATGCGGAAAAACAGCTCTGCCGCGACCTTTGTCAGAGGCAGTTCCTGCCGCGCGGCTTTCTGGCACAGTGTCTCCGTTCCGGAGAGATTGACACTGGTGCCATTATGATAGATCGGTCCCAGCAGCGGTTCCTCAAACACACGGCGCTTCCGGCTGGAAAAATGATACGGTACTTCTGCCATTCCTTCCAGCGCTGCCTCGTCCATGCGTTTTCCCGCGGGAAAAGACATCCCGTAAGCCACACCCGTCCTGTCAATGAGCTGCCCGAAGGACAGATCCTTCGACCCTCCTGTGATCCGGACCGGTGTACATCCTTCCAGCAGGAGCAGCTCACTGGTTCCTCCGGACAGATGAAAAGCCAGGGATTTCTGTGCCTGTGGCAGCACTCCTGCAACCGCTGCGATATGTCCCTCCTGATGTGAAAAGCGGTAAATCGGAACACGCAGCGCGGACGCTACGCATTCTGCTGTACGCAGTCCGGCCATAAACACCGGCATGTAGGATCCTTCTTCCGGTCTTGGCTTCGAGCTGGCAGACACGGCACAGATTTCTGTCCCCTGTTCCTTCAGCTGATGACAAACGGCCGACGTCAGTCCCGGAAGATTCGCCATATGCTGAAAAAAGGCCTGCGACTGACGCAGGCCTCTGTCTCCTTTTTTTACATCCAGCAGCCGGCGTTCCTCCGCGAGAACACTTCCGTCCTCCCGCACCGCAGCAACAGAAGTAGTGTACGCACTGGTATCAAAAGCCAGCACTGCGGATGGCCATTCCTGTCCGGGATTACTCTGCATTTTCTCTCACCAGGCTTCCCAGCAGACCATTGATAAATCCCGGCGATTTTTCTGTGCCATACTTCTTCGCCAGTTCTACAGCTTCGTTAATGGCAACTTCTTCCGGGACCCCGCTGTCATACAGAATCTCCGCCGCGGCAATGCGCAGGATGGACAGATCAACGGCAGACATACGGTTCAGCTTCCAGTTTTTGCTGTTCCTTTCGATGGCTTCATCGAGAAACGGTCTGTTCGCGATAATTATCTCGAGAACCGTTTTAAAATAAGGACTCGGTGTCTCTTCCAGATACTGTTCACAGAACGATTCATATGCCAGCATACTGAAATCATGATTCATATGCATCTCATAAACGAGCTTCATGAGATTTTCTCTTTCAGTTCTTCGGTTCATCTGTTTCCTCCTGCGGAGCGGTAAAATGGATCTTCTGAACGTGAATATTGACCACATCAACCGTCAGTCCCTGTACCGACTCCACACGCTTCTTCACCCGTTCCTGCACATTCCAGGCAACGGACGGGATATTAAATCCATACTCTGTCACAAGCGTCATATCAATCATAATCTGATCTCCCGTCCGGCTCACCCGGACACCGGGAGCATCGACTGCCCTGCGAAGGAGATTTCCCTGGATGGTTTCCGTAATCCCGGGCATCAGGGAATATACCCCGGGAGTCTCCAGCGCGACTTCCGCAGCAGCCAGAGCAATCATTTCTTCCGATGCTTCCTGTTCCATCTCCTCAGCCATGGCTTCTCCTCCATCTATCCGTCCTCGTCCGTTTTCCGTCTGCGCCGGAGCAGATAACCCGGAGCGACCGGATACTTTGTCCGGAACGATACGGTCATCTGCGCGTGAGGAGCTACTTCGATGACTGCGCCCTCAATATTCCGCATCTCACCCACTGTCTGCGTAAAAAAGCCGGTACTTCCCGGACCGAAAATCTCGATCTCATCCTCCGTCCGGAAATTGTTCCGCTGTTCGATCACCGCAATATGGGAATCCTGATCATATGACAGGACTTTCCCGACAAAATCATAATTGCGGATATAGGAACTGGATTCATAATTCTGCGCATCCGCGTCCGGCTTTCCGTAGAAGAATCCCGTTGTAAAACGCCGGTGGCTTGCCTTGGTCAGTTCTGACATCCATTCCTCACGAAAATGGTAATGTTCCGGATCCCGGTAATACTCATTAATGGCCTCCCGGTAGACACGCAGCACGGTCGCGAGATAAAAAACGGATTTCATACGGCCCTCAATCTTGGCGCTGGCAATCCCGGCCTCCGCGATATCCGGAATGTGTTCGATCATGCAGAGATCTTTGGAATTGAAGACATAAGATCCGCCTTCATCCTCATAAACCGGAAAATATTCCCCCGGTCGCTTTTCTTCCATCAGCGCGTATTTCCAGCGGCACGGATGCGCGCAGGCCCCGCGGTTGGAATCCCGGCCGGTCATGAAGTTACTCATCAGGCAGCGGCCGGAATAGGACATGCACATCGCGCCATGCACAAAAACTTCAATTTCCATATCTTCCGGAAGGTTCGCGCGAAATTCCCTCAGTTCCTCCATCGACATTTCGCGCGCGGCAACGATCCGCCTGACACCGTAATCGTACCAGAACCGCGCGGTCATGTAATTTGTCGTATTGGCCTGTGTGCTGAGGTGAAGCTCCGCGTCAGGACGCTTCTGTTTCAGTATGGTGATTACCCCCGGATCCGACACCAGAAAAGCATCGATTTCAATATCCGCGATGGAATCCAGGAATGCCGGAAGTTCTGCGATATCTTCGTTGTGCGCGAAAATATTGACTGTCATGTATACACGGACACCCCTGCTGTGCGCGTACGCGGTTCCTTCCTTCATCTCTTCGTGTGTGAAGTTGCCCGCCTGTGTCCGGAGTGAGAAAACAGAACCGCCGAAATAGACGGCATCTGCCCCGTAATCCACGGCTGTCTTCAGTTTTTCCAGATCGCCGGCCGGAGCCAGCAGTTCAATTTTCTGTGTTCTCATGATCCCTCCGAACTGCAGAAAGAATAACGGGCGTCAGCACTCCCGGACATATGAAAGAGAAATCCCGTCTCCCACTGTCATCACGGAAGTTTCGACTGCAGGATCTGATGTGATCTTTTCCAGAAATACCCGCATCCGTTTAATACTGGTATGATGTCTCCTCGGAGAAGAATCATAGCCTTCATCGGTCACGGATCCCCTGAGCAGGACATTGTCGCAGACAATGACACTGCCGGGCCTGCAGTGAGGAATCGCCCGTTCCCAGTACCGGAGATAATGACTCTTCGCCGCGTCGATAAAGACCAGGTCAAACACTCCGTCCAGCTCTGTGAGAAGGATCTCCGCATCTCCTTTTAACACTGTAATCTGTTCCTGATATCCGAGCTTCTCTATATTGCGCTCTGCCTGTAACGCCAGCTCAGGATCTCTTTCCATCGTCACGATTTTCACCGATGGATCAGACGCCCCGGCGAAGCAGATGGAAGAATACCCGATGGCTGTCCCGATTTCCAGGATACGGGCAGGACGGAGCATACGGATCAGCGTAACCAGGAATCGTTCTGTGTCCCGCAGGATCACCGGAATCCCGCACTGCTCCGCTTCTGTCCTCAGGCTCGCGATGTCCTGATCAGGAGGGCGGTAAAATCCGTCCACATATTCCGTTACTTTTTCATTAATTATGTATCTGTTATGATCGACTTTCATTCTGGCTATTTCTTTAACGAAGACAGATACTCCTGCTTATATTTTGCGAATTCGCTGTCGGTAACCGCGAAATTATGGGAACCGTCTCCTTTCGCGCTGACAACATAGAACAGATAATCCGTCTCATTCGGCTGTAAGGCAGCTTTGATCGAGGCTTTTCCCGGGGAAGCGATCGGTCCCGGCGGCAGCCCTTCATTGAGGTAGGTATTGTATGGTGACTGGACTTTCAGGTCACTGTTATACAGACGTTCTTTCACATTGCCTAACGCATACTGGACTGTAGCATCGATCTGCAGCTTCATGTTTTTATCCAGTCGATTATAGATGACGCTCGCGACATCCGCGCGTTCCCTGTCCAGCCTGGCCTCCCTCTCGATCAGAGAAGCAACTGTTACAATTTCCATCTGGGAATAGTCAGAAACAATATCTTCATTTGCTCCCTTTTTTGCCTTTTTATAGACTTCATCGAAACGCGCGAGCATTTTATCGATAATCTGGTGAACTTCCACGTTTTCAAAGAACTGATACGAATCCGGATACAGGAAGCCTTCCAGCCGGTGTTCATCCGTCAGCATATCGTCCATAAACCCATAATCAAACTTCCCGTTTTCGGTTTCTTCCAGGAAATCCTCAGCATCACAGAGTCCTTTGTCTTCCAGCCGTTCCGCGATCTGTTTCAGATTGTATCCCTCAGGGATGGTCACTTCCACGGTATTTTCATTGCTCCTGCCTTCTACCAGAATCTTTTCGATTTCGTCCATCGTCATCGAGGGAGACAGGTCATAAGTACCGGCTTTGTATTCCGCGTGATCCAGCCTGGACTTCAGCTGAAATGCCGGCAGACTGGAAATCAGTCCTTTTTTGTCAAGAAGTTCCGCAATCCCCGTGGTCGTGCTTCCTTTTTCAATTTTTACGGAAACCGTCGATTTGTCGTTTCTGTCCGCCGGCTGCTGCATCGCCCTGAAAAGCAGGAACACTCTGGTGGTAATCACCAGGATAATCACCAGGATAACGATCAGAACAACTTTAAAAAGATTTCTGGTGCCTGACATGGTTTTCCTCCTTGAAAACTCTGTACCAAAAAAGCTGCCCCGGAAGCTGAGCCCCCGGAACAGCTCCTGTATTATTTTTCGGCCTTGGCCCTGCCGAGATATTCACCTGTGCGTGTATCGATCTGGATGAGTTCTCCTTCTTCGATAAAGATCGGAACCTGTACAACTGCGCCGGTCTCCACAGTCGCTGCCTTGGTGACATTGGTCGCCGTATTGCCCTTGACTCCCGGCTCTGTCTCTGTAACCACAAGGTTCACAAAGTTCGGCGCTTCTACACTGAAGGCATTTCCATCATAGAACTTGATCGTGACTTCATCATTTTCCTTAATGTATGGAATCGCGTCCTCAACCTGCTCCTGTGAAAGAGGAATCATATCATACGTCTCTCCATCCATGAAATAATAGAGGTCACCATCTGTGTAGCTGTACTGCATCTTCTTTGTTTCGATCATGGCGTTCTCAAACTTGTCATTTGGATTGAACGCTTCTTCTCTGGTAGCCCCGGTAAGGATATTTCTGTACTTTGTCCTGACAAAAGCGGCTCCCTTGCCCGGCTTTACGTGCTGGAAATCCAGTACAACATGCGGCTCTCCGTTCAGTACAAATGTGATGCCTTTTCTGAAATCTCCCGCTGTTACCATAATTTTTTCCTCCCACTTGTTCTGCAGACTCTGTCACGGCACAAGCGTCTGATTTGTCGCCCGTTCAGCAGTCTTCGTCGGGAACAGCCTGAAAAACACACTGCTCCCCAGTTATAATATAATGAGTTTTTTTTCTGATTCAGTAAAATTAATTATACCATTCTCTGTGATCGCGCACAAGTCCTCGACACGGACACCAAACTCTCCGGGCAGGTAGATGCCCGGCTCATCCGTCAGCAGCATCCCTGCCTGCAGAACATCATCACTGACCGGACTGGCAAACGGTGTTTCATGGATTTCCAGACCGGTTCCGTGTCCCAGGGAATGTCCGAAGCACCCCTGAAACCCTGCCCGGTCAATGACATCCCTCGCGGCCTTATCGACATCGGCGGCACGGACACCGGGTTTCATGGCTTCCGCAGCGGCTCTCTGGGCTTCCAGCACAGTTTCATATACCAGACGCTGCCGGTCCGTGACACTTCCGACCGCTACGGTCCTGGTCATATCGGAACAGTAGCCTTCATAAACACATCCGAAATCCATGGTTACGAAATCACCGGTTTCGATCCGTTTGTCCCCCGGTTCTCCATGGGGCATGGATGTCCGCGCGCCGGATACACAGATTGTATCAAAGGAAAGCCCGGAGGCTCCCAGTTCTCTCCTCTTCAGTTCCAGTTTCAGCGCGATTTCCTTTTCACTGACACCCGGGCGGATTTCACCGAGGATATACTCAAAAGCCTGGTCTCCGATGTGTTCCGCTTTTCTGGTCTCTTCCAGCTCTGACGCGTCCTTGATGCTCCGGATCTTTTCTGTCACACCATCAAAATTTTCTACGTACATTTCCGGAAGCGCGTCCTCGATCTTTTTCCATGATGCCACTGATATATGACTGTATTCTGTCGCCAGGACATTCAGACCGAGCTCGTTCAGAAAATCCAGCAGCTTATAATCATTCCTGGATTCGACAATCTCAAACAGCGGTTTCCATTCCCGCGCGGCTTCCAGGTAACGGAAGTCCGTCATCAGGTAGTTCTTTTCACGTGTAATCAGCAGATGAAAAGACGTGGAATGGAACATGGAAAGATAGTATTTGTTTTCCTTTTTTGCAGGCAGGAACGCTTCCGCGTTTTTTTCTTTCAGCTGTTTCCGGATTGCGCCGATCCTTCTTTCAAGGCGTTCTGTTATTTCTTTTTC
>ODAI013222069.1_pt1 | contig 15607 bp, 8 predicted proteins | sample 1539321 | NCBI WGS metagenome assembly ODAI01 (sample SAMN02144231, study PRJEB22623) | gut metagenome | biome: sheep rumen | host: Ovis aries | place: New Zealand
CCGGACTTCTGGTATTCCTTCCAGCCCGAGCCAGTGAGGTAGCCGCGGGCGATGCACTCGACCTCGACCATCTTGACCTTCTTGACGAGCATGGAGCGGCCGCGAAGGTCTTCCTTGTAGGGCTGGAGCTCGGCTGGGTACTCGTCTACGTTCGCCGTCACGAGGTGGTTCTTCATGCCGAAGAACTCCATCCAGAAAAGGGAAAGCTGGTTGAGGACCTTGCCCTTGTCGGGAACACCGCAGGGGAGGATTACGTCAAACGCGCTGATGCGGTCTGTCACGACCATCAGGAGCTTGTCGCCGAGATCAAAGACATCGCGGACCTTGCCGCTCTTCTGCGGAAGCCCCGGTATGGCGCATTCGAGGAGCGCATGATTCTTGTCGTATTTCATAGTATGCATATTATAGCAAAATCGCCGCGTCTCCGCATCAGTCGTTCATCCGTCCACTGGGCCCCATACTCCCCCGGTCAACCACATCCCACAGCCAACAGTCAAGCATATACAGTAGAGCATATATAGACCCTTTTTGCCGAGGTGTCTCCCCATTCCAATCTATCCCCTTAAAACGGCCGCAAATGCATCGCGCTCGGCCTTGACCGTCTTCTTAAGATTCGTCTTGTCAAAGTTGTACTCGAAGTGCAGGATGTAGAGCGGATCGACTCCGTGCCTTGCCACGAGATCGCGCACCTCGTCCCACGGCACGACACCATCGCCGGCGGCGACCATCGCCTTCTTCGTCATTTTCGGGTTCTTCGGATCGAGCCGGTAGTGGAAATCCTTGAGGTCAACGGACGAAATCCACGGCGCAATCAGCTCAAGCCCGTGCGTCCACGAAAGGTTCGTCTCGAAATACGCATGCATGGGATCGTACTCTACGCCAACCAACGCAGGATCAATGTCCTTGACGCATTCATACACATCCCAGACGAGTCCTCCGAAAACGCTCGGCCCCCAGCTCGAATGATTCTGGTAAGTCGCCTTGACGCCAGTCTGTTCACACAAAGCGGCAAGCTTCGCGAATCCGCCGCGAATGCGGTCAATCGACTGGCTGAACGACTCCGTCTTTTCGTCATAAAAGTAATATGCAGGACGAAACAATCGGATGCCGCAGTCTGCCGCGACGCCAAGCGTTTCCGCCGCCCCGGCGGAAACGCCAGGCCTGCCAGCTGCATCCGCCGTAATATCGGTGCATATCGACTCGCACTTCAGCCCAAAGCTCTCCGCAACCTTGACGAGGCGCGGCAGCTCGGCCCTCGCGTTCTCCGGCGTGACGTGCCCTCCCTTGCGAACCGTCCACTGCACACCGTCGAGCCCCGCGCTCGCCATGAGGTTGCACAGCTCTTCCGGCGATTTCGTCACCGGCGGCTGGAACATCTTTGAGAACACATGGAAGCGCGGCTTGGGAGAGACGCGCTCCTGCACGTCCGCTACGGCGCGTGAGGACACGCGCCCTCCCGTCGCGCACCCCGCCAATGCAGCCACCGATATACCGCCTATAAATTCCCTTCTGTTCATATCTTTACTTTCACCTCCTCGGCTGCCGCCAGTCGAACTTCTCGTACACTTCTGGACGGCTCTCGTCGTAATAGAGTTCATACGGGTCGCCTCCTCCCGGCCCAACTGAAAGCCAGAAGGTCCGCTTGCGGTCGTTGAGGTCAATGTCGGCAACGGCGAATCCGCAATCCTCAAATGTCTGCGCAATCCACCTGCCGTCCCGGTCGATGATGCCACTCGGCAAATGCCCCTGCCGCATTGCGACGAGAATCGGAATGCCCGCATCAATGGCCCGCGCCGGAAAGACAGTCTCAACATGGTCTTGCGCACATCCGGCAAGCGGGAAAAGAAGAAGCTCCGCGCCGTTGCGTTTCACCATCTTGATGGACTCCGAGAACCAGTTGTCCCAACAAATCAGGGCGCCGACACGCCCGAAGTCGAGGTTGAACACCGGAAAGCAATCGCCTGGGACAATCCCTTGCTGATACTCGCCGCTCGTCAGGTGAACCTTGCGATAGAGCCCTGCCAACTTGCCGCTCCTGTCGCAAATGAACACGGAGTTGTGGCATCTGCCTTCTGCATCGCGCTCGCGCACGTTCATCGCAATGTTGCAGGTGTATTTCACCGCATACTTCTCTGCGAGCTTCCAGGATGGCCCGCCCGGAATGGATTCTGCGACAGATGCAGGATCGGGCGCACACTGCGTCGAAAGGCATTCGGCGAAGAGGATGATGTCCGGCTTCTCGACATTGGCAAAGATGTTGGTGAGACACGTCTCAATCTGCGCGAGATGCACGGCCATCGTCTTTTCGCCAGTCATCGTCTCGCCCGCCTTACGCCGCGCGGCGATGATCCTATTGCCTGTCGCCTCGAAGGGATTGCCGACAACGCACCGCACGCGACGCGGCTTCGGTCGCGCAACGTTCTCGACTTTGACGTCGCGAATGGTCGCAGTCATCTGATGCCACTTGGCAATGAACTCGATCTCGACAGAATCGCATTCGCCCGGAACCGCAAACGTCTCGTCGAATGTGCGAACCAGCCTCTCGCCGTCCTTCCTGTCCGTGAAGACAACGAAGTCCCGCTGATAGAACTTGCCCTTGTCGATGCCGTTGCCAGACTTCGAACGGTCCTTGCCGTCCTTGGGGAAATCCCAGCGGACGAACATCATGAAATCGTTGTGGACGAAGTCCTTCGCATCGTCCATCGCGATCTCTGCCGTCGCGCGGAATCGCACGCCACCGTTCGGGGCAACCGGCATCGAAGTCTCCCACCATCCACACGAACCTCGCGACGGCACGCGCAGCTCATGGATTCCAGGCGTAATCTCGCGCCCCGCAGCCGCTTCAACCGCCAACGGCGCAGACTTGAACGTCCACGCGGTGGCCAAGGCAATTATCGACAAGCAACCAAGCATCTGACCCTTTTTGCCTATAAAATCACGTCTGTTCATCCCAACTTGTACCCGTCGCGATATTTGTAGTGCAGTAGCGCGTTCGCCTCGGCGCAGTTCGTGAACCGCTCGGTGTCGGCGTCCCATTCGAGGCGGCGTCCGAGCTTGTAGGCGATGTTTGCGAGATGGGCGAAGCACGTCGAGCGGTGACCCTCTTCGAGCGGACAGAGCACTACGGGATTGCGGTCGACGCAGCGGTCGACGAAGTCGTTGATTACGTTCTTGGTCGCCGACTCGGCCGAACCATCATCGAGAAGCGCCTCCTGGAACACATACGACTTTGGCTCGAATGGATTGGCGGGGGTGTTGAACTCCTTCCCCTTCGACGGAAGTATCCGCCAGCCCTTTTGGTCCGCGAAGACGGTCGCGTCCCCCGATGCGAGCTCGAGCTCTCCCTCCTTGATCGGATTGGAACGTCCGCCCTCGAAGACGTTGAACTCCATCGCCTTCCCGCTCGCGAACTCGAAGATGCAGAACATCGTGTCGGGAATCGTCGCGTCGGAGCGGTCGCCGGTGTAGTATTTGCCGCCGACGGCCGTGATCGCGGAGGGCGCCTTTTCGTCCATCATCCAACGCATCGCGTCGAGGTAGTGGACGCCCCAGTTGCCGACCTGGCTCGAGAAGTCGACCTGCCAGCGGAAATAGTACGGCGCGATCGTGTACTTGTAGGGGCGGTACGCGCGCGGTCCGAGCCAGGCGTTCCAGTCCATGCCCTTCGGCGGATCGCACGGCGGGCACTTGCCGATTCCGTTCGGGAAGATGTTCGAAACACGCGCCGCGCGGCCCGTGCGGAACGTCCCGTATCTGCCGGTCGAAAGCTCCTTCTTGAGCTCGCGGTATGCGTCGTTTCCGCGGCGGTTGAGTCCAACGGCGACGATCTGGCGCGAATTCCTCTGCGCGTTGACCATCGCGCGCCCCTCGGCGATCGTCGCGGTAAGAGGCTTCTCGCAATAGACGTCCTTGCCAGCCTTTATCGCGTCGATTGTCTGGATCGCATGCCAGTGGTCTGGCGTCGCAATGCAGACGGCGTCAACATTGGGATCCGCGAGAAGCGCCCTGTAGTCCTTGTAGAGCTTGCACGTCCCCGCCTTGATGCGCTCGGCGAGCTCGACTTCCTGCTTCTTCAAGGAGCCGTCCTTGTTGCGGAAATTGGGAAGACGCCCCTTAAGCCCCCATTCGAGGAACTTCGGATCAAACGCGGAATCGTCGCGCTTCAGGTACGGCTCGTAGATGTCGGCAAGCGCAGTCACCTCGACGAACGGGTTCTTCATGAAGATGTGGAGAAGCTGCGTACCGCGGTTCCCTACGCCGATGAACCCCATGCGCACCCTGGCCTTGGAGCCCTGCGCCCTCAGGATGTTCGGCACTGCCATCGCACCTGCCGCCATCGCACCTGCCTTTATGAACTCTCTTCTTTCCATTTTCAGTTTCCTTTCTTTAAACTTTAATGATCTCAACGCAGAGACGCAAAGTCGCAGAGTGCGCAGAGTTTTTCAAGGACGACAACTTCTCTGCGTCTCCGCGCCTCTGCGTTAAAAAACCTTAAACCTTCTCATACATCTTTTCGTACCTCGGCATCGGCTCGAGGATCCCGCCCGACTTCGCGTAGTAGTCTGCGTCGCACTCGAAGACGCCCTTCTCGGTGCGTGTCCAGTGCGCGTCCGGATAGGCGAGGTCCTTGCGCATCGTCTCCCAGTTGCGGAAGTTCATGTGCCCGTTCGTCTCGACAAGGCCAAGGTCGCCGATTCCAGGGAAAGCGGGAAGACGCGCCGCGACGGCCTTGTTCCACTCGACCATAGCAGGGCAGACGGTGAGGTCCGCGCAGAAGCACGGAATGCCCTTCTCATATGCCGCCTGCGCGATTTTCATCGACATCGACATCGTCTTCGCAATCGGCTTCAGGGCCATCGCGCGATAGCCCATCTTGATGCGCTCCAGAGCGTCCTTCACCGTATGCGCCGACTCGTCCGCCGCGAGGCGGAGCGGAATGTCGTTTACGTCGATGTCGGCATATTCGTCAAACGGCTCCTCGATGATCGCGACCTGGTCGTACGCGCCGATCTTCTTCAAGTGGTCGACGAACTTGAGGAACGTCTCCTTCTTCTCGTAGCGTCCGTTCGCGTCGAAGTAGTAAGGGAGCTTCCCCGACTTCGTGTAGGGCGTGCGGCAGTCCTTGAGGACTGCGTGTATCTCGGAGACGCGGGCCATGTCTTTTGCAAGCATCTCGTCCTGTGTCCCTGGCTGCCCTATCTTGATCTTCATGAAGAAGTAGCCCGAGTCGACCGCCTCCTTGATCTCCGCGACCGGCACCTTGTAGGAGAAGAGCGGAATCGACGCGCACTTCGCGTGATGCGCGGCGAGCGCGGGGCGATAGGCGCCGGGGATCATCTCGTCGAACGAGGTGAGGCCGTTTTCTCGGGCGAAGAGGACCCACACGGCGTTGTCTACCGCGACGAGCGCGTTCAAGGCGTAAGTCGCGCGAAGGTCGGGATTCGCCGAAACTTTCTTGCCGTACTCCCACACTTGCGGCCATAGCCAGTCGTTGAGCTCTACAGGGGAGGCAAATGTCTTGCCGACGAGTAGCTTAAGCGCATACTGCGTCATCGAGAACATGATCGCGTTGCCGCCCGCCTCGGAATTGGACGCAAACACATTCGCATCGGACCAAAGGCAGCTCTGCGTGCCAAGCCCGATGCCGTGCTTCCCCGAAGTCGACTTTACGAAAGCGGAGACGATCCACTCCTCGGTCAGATACCCGCCCTTGAAGCCAAACGGCCTCACCATCGGCTCGCGCTCGAAACCGCAACTCGTCTTCGCGATCGTAATCGCCTTCATCGGCGCTCTCAGGACAGAGTCGGCCAATGCGCCCTTCGGCGCAACCATCGCGCCCGCCACCATCGCACTTGCCTTTATGAACTCTCTTCTTTCCATTCTTAATTTCCTTTCTTTAAGCTTTCATGTTCTTAACGCAGAGACGCAAAGTCGCAGAGTACGCAGAGTTCTTAAGATCCGCAATCTCTCACCACCTGTAGTAGCGATACGGGTCATCCTCCGGGATGGGGGTGTCCGCATAGCGCACCACATCCGTTGCGAAGTCCATCTCCATATTGCCGAGAATCCTGCAAAGCATGTACTGCGCACGGCGCTTCGTCGTCCTGAGATACGGCTTCGCCTCGTCGTCCATGGCCCACGGCGGAACCTGCCAGAACACGATCATGCCCTTGCCGTGCCTGACTACCTGCAGCGCCTCGTTCCCGCCATCCGACGGGCTCGTAAACGCATAGAAATCCATCATGCCGTGCCACGACCAGTCGGCGTTGGAAAGCCCGTTCAGCACCCAGTGCGGCCTCTCAATGCGCGAGGCGACACATCCGTTTGTGCGAGCCATATCGAACGGCACAGGGCTCCATTCGGCGACTTCCTTCGCCGTGAAGCCGAGGCAAAGGACACTCGCTCCGTTCGCAACGCGGTCAAGAAAGTTCTTCGGCTTTTCGGCTCCAGACGCGGCGACATAGACGCAGTATAGCCCGCTCTCACTGTCGTCGTCGTGCTGTTTCAGCGACTTCGCGAGGTCGCGCGTCGCTATCCACGCCGTGCGGCCAAACGCACGTGGGCTCTTCGACCAGATCCTGACGCCGTCTCCAAGCCTCGAGACAAGCCGGCGCACGACATCGTCCGCGACGGGATCGGCCGCAGTCCGAGCGGTGACGTCGAGCTGGCAGAAAGTGATGCGGCCGTCGCCTATCGTCCAATCGAGAAGCGGCGCATACTGGAGATCGAATCCACCGTCCACGAGCGCGCGCCAGTCGCCGACCGTAGGCTTCTCCGGGATGACTGTCGCGACGTTCCCACGGTTGCCGCACCGCCACACGCGAGTGTTGAGGTAACCAGCCCACGTGTCCGTCAGGTAGTTGAGCTCGTTTCTCGGAATGTTAGTGAAGTAGGGCGGCGCTATAGTCGATTCGCCGTTCCAGTCGCGCAGCATGGCGGTGTCGAGGGCAAGCCCGAGGCGGTCGTCGCGAAAGCGCGGGAAAGTCGTCCTAAGCCCGTAGACCTGAACTCGAAAGCCCACCGCCTCAAGCGTCTCCTTGCACTGCTCGAAGACGAGGACGCGGGCGCGAGACTTCCGCGCCGCCGGAACAAGCACACCGTACATTAGCTCGCGAGTGAGACATTCCCTGCCGACGACAAATGGCGTCTCCGGTTCGAGATTCGCGTCCGACGCCTTCGCCTTCAGATCTTCGGGGGAGAGACGAACATACCTTACCCCGAGCCGATCGAGCTCCTTCGCCGTCATTCCCTTCGGATCGTATAGGAACGGCGTCTTTGACTTCCCGTCAATAGCAGCGGCGGCGTATGTTTCTACGCCAAACTCGTCCTTCTGCGCGACGCCGTCGGCAAAGCGAAACTCCGCGCGAAGCACATAGCGCCCTGCGCGATCAGGAAGAGAGAACGAAACCGGCACGTCGCGCCGCGCCCCGGGCGGCACGGCCACCTTGCCGCGCAGCGCCTCGCCGATACGCCCGCTCCCGCCGACGAGTTCGCACGACCATTCGACATCCTGCGCGACGCGGCGGTCGTTCATGACGACGAGGGTCTTCTCAACTTTTCCACCGGGCCGGAAATGATGCGACTTGTCCGTGAAAACGCCCTTCCCGCCGATGAACGCGCAGTCGTCCATGTTCCACCTGACAAGCGTCTCGCCAACCGCGCTCAAGACGTAGCGCGAGGCGTCGCCAGTTCCAGTGTCCCAGCCCTCGTCGCAGATCGTGTCTGGAACGATGCCCGGGGCTTTTAGCCCTTCCCAGCGGCGGGGATTGACGCGTGTGGGCGCATCGCCGCCACGATGGAAGTTGCCCTGGTCCCACGGCAGCATCGCGGTGATGCCCCATGCGCGGTGGCTGCGCCAGTTGTCGGACATGTAAATGGACTGGACGCCAGCGTAGCGATCTTCCATTTCCCTGAGAGGCCCGTTGAGCTCGCTCCACATGAAGGGCCGTTGTCGCGTCCAGAGTGTTTCCTCCTTCTTGAGCGCCTTGACCGTCACGGGGTCACTTCCTAAATAGGCTGCGTCGCCGAGAAACGCCGCCGCGTATTCGCTCGCCCACAAGCTCATGTATCCGGGATTGCGCCATATGAAGAGCGGTCCGCGGTAGCTCGACCAGGAGCAGATGTGCGGCATGCCCCACTCAACGAAGAACAGCGGCTTCGCACCTTCGCGACTCCAGTGCGAAAGCCAGTCGCTGCGCTCCTGCACCGGAGCCCAGTCGAGGTAGATGTTGACCGTATGGAAGTCGTCGAGATTGCCGGACTCATGGTGGTAGATCGGGCGCGTCGAGTCTATCGACTTTGCAATCGCCCACGCCTCGTGCGCTCGGCGGCGATTGCGAATCGTGCCCTCCACACGTCCGTTGCCGGGCTCTGGCTCGAAGTCGTATTTCCCGTCCATCCTCTGCGGATCCATATCGCCCGAATAGCCCGCGAAATTGTGGTTCATCGCGTATGTGACGACGCTCGGATGGTTACGGGCGCGGCGGATGCACCACTTGGCGAGGGCGCGATACCGCGCCGCGACCGCCGGATCTTCGAGCTTCATCCCGAAGTCGCGCACATGCGGCAGGGAGAACGAGAAGAGCATTCCCATCTCGTCGCAGGCATCGAGGAAGTCGTCCATATAGGAAACCTCACCCGGCGAGAAGTTGTAGTTGCCCGCGATGACATAGTTGAAGCCCACTTCCTTGAGGCGGCGAACAAGCTCAAGCGATGACCTGCGGCAGGCAACGCCGGCAGAGGCGTTGATGGACCGGTTGTAGAGCGCACGGAGATGGATCGGCGTGCCGTTCAGCAGAAGATCGCGCCCGTTGATGCGAACGTCACGAAACCCAAACGCAAACGGCAGCGCGGCGTCGAGCGTCCGCCCTTTCGAGTCCCTCAGCTCCATCGCGCAAGCATAGCGGTTCTGCGGCGTGTTGACGTCCCACTTCTTCGCGTCGGCAAAGTCTGCGGAAAATGCGACGCGCCCTTCCGCATCGGGCCTCATGCCAGCGCAGAAAGCACGGAAGACGGGCTTAAGCGACCCGACTTTCGCCACATCCGCCGTGTCGTACACGTGCACTTCAAGTTCGACTTCGCCCGAGACGCCCTCACAGTCGGCAACAAACGTCGCCTTGCCGCCCTTGACGTCGCACTCCACCGTCGCGTCGGCGACACGCGAACCCCTCGGCATCATGTCGAGATATACGTCGCCTGTCACGCCGCGGTACTTAACTTCGCTCTTCCGCTCGGTTGCCCGGTCCGGCGCGTTGAAATCGAGCGTCAAGGGATTGAGCGGATACGCCGTCACGTCGAGGACGATCGACTGCCTCTCGCCGGGTTTCGCGAACTCCGTGATGTCCGCCTCGCCACCCGGGAACGACACTTCCGCCGCGCGCTTGCCGTCGACATAGACGACGGCGTGGGTCTGAAGCATCGTGAACGTGAGGACTACGCGCTTCCCCGCCGCCTCCTTCGGCATCGTGAAGTCGCGACGATACCACGCGCGGTCGCCGATTCCCGGCTTGACGCCTTTGTCTTCAAGCCACGGAGAGAGATAGACCATCTGCCCGTCGCGCCGCCATTCGTCACCGCGGTTCCATACGGACGGTATCTTGCCCCAGCCCCAGTTGTCCTCCGGAACAGGCACTACGCCCTCCCTGTCGCCAACAAGCGGCGGCCGCCAGCCCCAAAGCCCGTTGAGAGCCCAGCGCGAGCGAGTCGCCGTCTTCTGGCACCATGCGTCGTCAAGCCCCCACGGATCGCCCTTCACGCCATCCGGCAACGGCGCGTTGCATGGTCCTTTTACATGGCGACGCTTCACCGAGACTGTGAGTGGCGCGAACTCGGCCTTGCCTGTCTTGCCGTAGTTGCCTATCGCGATGTTGAGACTTGCCGCACCAGCCGGCACCGCGTAGTCGCGCTCGCAGTCCATCCAGTCGTGAGTTCCCTCGAAACCGAAGACGTTCGGCCAGCCGCCGACCTGCTTTCCGTCCGCGTCGTGGAAGCTCATCGGGACGCGTGCGTTCATCCAGTTGTCCTTCCCGACGACAACATCCGTCGGCTTGACGCGCGTCTTGACGGTTAGGACGGCCCATTCGGGGTCGAGCTTCACCTTCCAGCCTTTGCTTTGCCCGGCTTCAAAAGAGCGCGGCTTGCCAGAATCGAACACGACCTCTCCGCTTGCGGCGAACGCCACAGCGCACACTGCCAAGAAAATGCATCGACTTTTCATTCCCCAGTTTCCTCCTTGCCTTGCCCACGAGCACCCCGCCAGCCATGGCGGTCTGCGAAGTCCATGTAGACGTTCCAGTCGTACGGGGTGAGATCGTGCTCTCCGCGACGAAGATGGTAGGAAATGTCGCCGCCCTGCTGCGGAGTCTCGGGCGCGGGGAAGCCGTCAGACACAAGCCCTTTCCGCCCGAAGACACGCCACGCCTCCGACGCAAGCCGCGCAGTCAGGTATTCGCCGCACGGCCCGGCCCAGCTGTCCTCGGTGGCCGAGCCGATGCAGACAAGCCGCGGCGCAATCATCGCGACGAGCATGTGCTGGTCAAACGGCGCCTCCTTGTCACGATTCGCCCACATCCTGTACCTGTTGCAGTACCAAAACGCGCGCGAGCGGACCGAATGAGAGATCATCTCCGAATTAGGCAGGTCGGCGTGATGCAGCTTCGCGCCGCCGCTACCCGAATCGTTGGAGCACGCCATCGCGAAACGCTCGTCCCACGCCGCCGCCACGAGCGCGGCCTTCCCGCCGCGCGAATGGCCGATCACCGCGACATGCTTCGCGTCCAAAGACGGCTCTGTCTCAATCCAGTCGAGAATGCGGCTCGCCGCCCAGCCCCATGCGGAAAGCGCCCCCCACCTGTCATAGGGACGGTACTTCATCGTCACGTCCTCGAACGCCGCGAAGACGCCAAGCGTGTTGCCGTGCTCGCGGTCGGGCGTCACTTCGTCGAACGCGAACGCTATCGCCGCATAGCCGCGCGCGACAATCTCCTCGGCAGGCCAGAAGCCGCTCTTTACGCGGCGCGTGGGATCGATGACCTCGTCCGGCGGGCGGTTGCAGATGAAGACGAACGACGGAGCCGGCTTCTCCTGCCGCGGGATGAATGCAGTGAAAGTGAACGAGTTCGTGCCGAACGCGCCGCCGTATTCGACGCGCACGCGCTTGCGGACGGCCGCGCCGTCCATCATCACGGCGTCCGGCTCAAGCGCGGAAAAGGCGAGGTGCGGCGGACGCTCAACGGGGCGACGGCCGTAGACCTCGCTTTCGAAAAGCTTCTTTACGGCGGGCCTGCGCACATTGCGCCATTCCTCGACGGTCCGCGCCTCGCCTTCGGCGAACAGCGGCGGCACGTCCTTCGGCTCCGCCATCTCGACGGCGACTGCCATGTTCGCGGCCAATGTCGCGAACGCTGCAATTATGACAAGAGATCTACACCATCTGCAAGTCATTAGCGAACAAATATGATTAATCCCGCTTTACGACACTTTACTTCACCTGCAGTCAAGAAATCTGTCCCGACGCGTTGCGTATCCCAGTTGGCCTGGATCCAGTCCTTGCTGGAAATGCCGCGGCGAACACGCGCCTCGTCGTACCAACAACCGTTGCCCTGCCGGTCAGACGAGGCGAAGACGCCCATGCCGCGGTCGCCGTCAAAGTCAATTGCGCGACGGTCGACCGTCCGGAGAATGCGCAGGTTTGTTCCGTGGCTCGAATATCCGACTCCCGCCTCGTAGAGAGTCGCTGGTTCGGTAGAACCTTCCGGTTTCCAAACGGCGGAGATGAAATGCCAGTCGTTCGTGGCGTCACCGTGCCAGACGGGGTTCGAAGTCACGACCGTAGTGTTGGTCAGCCCGCCAATGATGGTCGCGTATGTCGGGTAGACCTGCAGACCGTTGGACGGAGCCCACTGCTTCTCGGCACAGTTGTTCGTGTTCGCCTCCGAGGCGAACATGTATCCGTTCTTCGCATTTCCCTCTTTATTGTATCCGGGCCGCTCGCGCGTCGAAATCCACGATTCCACACTGTAACCCGTCCGCGAGAATGTCCAGCCGGCAGTGTTCGTCGTGACCGCACGGGCCCCGTCCGCAGACCATGGCGTTCCGTTGGCGTTGCAGGAGGAGTCGGCGCGCGACGAGACATCCCAACTTCCGAACAAGTCCGCGCCGCCGCCGGACGAATCCTTGTAGCACAAACGGTCATTGACCTTCACGGATGCGGAAAGGTGCCAGACGCCGAGGTATCCAGCGTATTTCCACACACGATGTATTGGCTGGGCCGTTACGCCAACGCTATCATGTGGCTTCCAGTACATGGTGAACGATGTGTCCGTTCCTGAGAGAGTCGGCAGTCCGACCCAAATCGTCGAAAGACCTGTCGGATCCCATGTCTCGACTTCATGTGGTATGAGAGAGCCGTCAGACGACGTGAATCGAATCTTCGAAGGATCCACGCCATGATAGGAAAATCCAGGCACAGTCGTTTCGGAGAGATGGACGAGCGCTGGGAAGTATTCAAGCGTCTCGGATCCATCGTAGCCAGACGCGGTGAATGTTATGGAATATTTGTAATCGTCTGGTTTCAGAACAGGTCGTCCTCCGGTTGTAAACGACACAATAGGAGTTTCGAGGACGATATCGGCACCATTCTTCACCACAAAACGAACATCGTAATCCGTATCCGGGACAAGACCCGTCGCCGTCACCGACGGATGCACAAGATCGGAAACGTCAAGTTCAGTTGGGGTCTTGGTGGCGAAATTCACAAAAATCGCCTTCGCACTGTCGCCGATTTCAGTAAAAGAGTAAGCGCAAGAAACCGTAGCGCTGTTCTCGGAGATGTCAGTCACCGACGGTTCACGTGGGTCGAATGCGGAAGAGACCGACAGGAAGTCCGTTCCCACGCGCTGCGTGTCCCAGTTGGCCTGAATCCAGTCTGGCGTCGAAAGACCGCGACGAACGCGCATCTCGTCGACGCCATGCTCCAGGCCCGTCCCGGCGGTGAACCGCATGCCCTCCGTCGCGAACTGGTCGGTGGCGTGGCAGTCGCGCTTTTGAAGGAGCGCGGGCGCTCCGTCCTCGGAGGTGCCGTAGAGACGGGTAGGATCGACCGACGACGTCGGCGTCCAGACCGTCGTGACGAAGTGCCAGATCCTCTCGCCGGTCTCGTCGCCGTTCCAGCCGACGCCGCTCCCGCCCCAGTCGCTCGCGGCGATGTGGACGAGATTGGTGCTGACGCGGGTGAAGTTGGCCGAGGAAGTGTCCGCGTTCTGTCCAGCGATAAAGAAAGCGTGATCTTTGCCGAACGGGAAGATCCAGGCCTCCGTTGAGTAGCCCGTTCCCGAGAACTTCCATTCGCCCGCGCCCCCACCTTCAGCCGTCGGCGGAATGATGAACGGCGTATAGGCGTTCGCGCCCAATGTGCCGTTGGCTCTACCGAGACTCTCCGGGAAATGGTATCCGGAATTGTCATTTGGCACATTTATAAGTGACGTGTTCCAATGCGTCGTTCCCTTGGTGGCATTTGCACCCCTACCAGTGGAATCGGGGAAAACATGTCCCCAAAGAGGATTATTGTATTCTTCATAGCCCCCTGAGTTGTTCTTGATGATGTCGTTCAAGTGCCAGACACCGACATAACCAGCTGAAGTCCAGACATTCGTCGGATAGACATCAGGAAGCGTATAACCGCCATCAGGCATGTAGCATGCGAAAAACTTTGTGCCAGTTCCAGACAATTCAGGAATCGACACCCAGACAAAGGACGTGCCATTAATATCCCAAGTCTCGATTTCGTAGTCAAGATTGTTATAGTCCGCATCGGCAAATCGAAGCGAGGCGTAGACGGCATTAGTCGTGTCACCTATGTCAGAGTAGTGGAAGCCGGGAATCCCCTCCGACAGCCGAACAAGTGCCGGAAAGTTCTCAAGCGTGGACTCGCCGTCGTAACCGGAAGCGGTGAACTGCACCATGCAAGTGAACTTTGAACGGTCAAGTGCTTCCGCATGCGCCGAGAAACCACCCAGCACGATTGCGAGCATTGTCACAAGATATTTACGAACCTTCGTCATTTATCCATTCCTCCCTTCGATTTAATTGTTATATTATACAAAATACTACCAATCATTATGAGAAACAAAATCTATCATTATCGGCAATAGATATGATATACTATCTGGCATGAAGAAGAAAAAGCCAGTTCAGGTACTAGTCGCTCTCAATAAGTCGATAATCTCGCGGACAAGCAAGCTTAGCGGCATCTTCCGAGCGGCAACGGAACACGGCGGCATCGAGCTGAAACTGATGGATGAAGGCCGCGACCTTACGCCGAAATACGCCGATAGGGAAATCGCGGAAGGCGTGAGGGCGTTCATAATCGGCGCCCTCAATGTAGAGAACTCTATCGAACACTTGGGCAGAATGGGAATTCCAATGGCCACGATATTCAAAATGGACAAGCACTACGACAACGCATGCGAGATACGCACCGACAACAAGGATGTCGCATGTGCAGCGTTCCGCACGCTCGCCGGGACGGGACATGTCCGCTCCTTTGCCTATTACCCTGCGACGGACGACCCGACATGGTCGCTGGAACGCAACAGGGAGTTCCGCAAGGCAGTCGAGAAATCTGGGCGCGGGCCATGTGTCACCCTTTCCGAAGCAGAATGCGAGAAACAGTTGCCCGAACTACCAAAACCCGTTGGCGTGTTCGCCGCAAACGACACTTACGCCGCAAAGGTACTGAGCAGCTGCAGGCGAAACGGCTTGGACGTTCCGAAGGACGTGTCTGTCGTAGGCGTGGACAACGAGGAACTCCTGTGCGAGACAGTGTCTCCGACGATCACCTCCATCGAGCCGAATTTCGAGCGCGAGGGATACGAGGCCATGCGCGCAGTAATCAGGATGCTTTCAGGCCGATCCGTCCCTCCATCTGTCGTCTGCGGCATACGCCGTATCGTATTCAGACGCTCCACCATGTCGGAGCCCCGCAACGCAAACATAGTAGACAGGGCAATCGAATACATCAACAAAAACGCCGCGTCAGGAATAACCGTAGCAGACGTATGCGCGCATCTAAACGTCTCGCGCCGACTTCTCGACCTAAGGTTCCGAGAACAGGGAGATGCTACGCCTGGACAGGCGATAATCGAGCGGAGACTTGACGCGCTCAGGAAGCTTCTGAAGTCGTCAGACATGCCCATCTCGCACATCTGCCAGCGCTGCGGATTCGGTAGCGAGAACCATCCAAAGAAACTCTTCAGGCAGCGCTACGGCATGACAATGCGCGACTTCAGAAACAGTCCATAGTTCCCGGCTTCTTCCTGTCGCGGCACATCCGGCGCGGGCTAAAGCGCACGGAGAAACGGCGCATAGACGAAGCGCGAGGCAACGGGGACAGACCCCGCAGAACCAACCCTTAAGACAAAAAAAAGCTGGCGACGTCCTACTCTCCCCGCTACGCGGGGCCTTTGCAGACTTGCCGCGCCGCGCCCGTGTGGGCGCAAGTGCCTTGGACAACTTGGGGACGATTTGCGCACAACTCCCCACGGGCGCGGGTGGAAGTCCATTTGCCTTGCGTTTTAGAGTCGCGTAGCGCAGGGCAACGCGCCCTTGC
>ODAI011416185.1_pt1 | contig 15606 bp, 11 predicted proteins | sample 1539321 | NCBI WGS metagenome assembly ODAI01 (sample SAMN02144231, study PRJEB22623) | gut metagenome | biome: sheep rumen | host: Ovis aries | place: New Zealand
ATCCGGATAAGAAAAGGCCTCCCAATAATGCTATAATTGCAAAAACAATTATTAACATCCTTTTATCCATTTAATCCACCTACTTTATGATATCAATATATTCTTTAATAGCTTCTTTATAACTTCTTAAAGGTTTAAATCCATTATCAATCCATTTTTTATTATTTAAAACAGAATAAGAAGGTCTTGGAGCAGGTCTTGCAAATTCAGATGCAGTGACTGGAGTAACCTTAACATCAACATCTGCAATTTCAAAAATATACTTTGCAAAATCAAACCATGAACAGCTGTCAGAGTTGGTTATATGATAAATTCCATAATAATCCGTTTCAATCAATTCTGCAATTGCTTTAGCCAAATCATATGTATATGTAGGACATCCAACCTCATCAGTTACAACTGTAATTTCCGGATGATTTTTTGCAAGTTCAAGCATAGTTTTAGGGAAATTGCCACCATTGACTCCATATAGCCAGGCAGTTCTTATGATAAAGTAATTATCCATTGTTTCCTGAATTCCAATTTCACCTTCAAGTTTACTTTTACCATAAACACTAATTGGACCTATTTCATCATCTTCAACCCAAGGCCTTGTATTCTTACCGTTGAATACATAATCAGTACTTACATGAACTAGCGGACAATTAACTTCCTTACAGCCTAAAGCTAAATTTTTTGGACCTTCACCATTAACAGCAAAAGCCAAATCAACATTCTCTTCACAACCATCAACATTAGTATAAGCCGCAGAATTAATTACTATATCCGGATTTTTGTCCTTAATAAAACTAATTACATGTTCTTTATCGGTGATATCTAATGATGATGAAGTAGTTAATATCAATTCATGATTATCCTCTAAAACTTCTATTAAATCATGACCTAACATACCATTAGAACCAGTAATTAAAATCTTCATATTATATCCCCAAATATTTTATTATATAAATTAGATATATCAATATTAATATTTAAAATTTCAAGGGGTGTTTAAATGAAAGTATGTATTATTGGACAAGGTTATATTGGACTTCCAACAGCCGCTTTATTTGCAAGGAATCACTGTGAAGTTGTTGGAGTCGATGTTAATGAAAAAATGATTGAAAATTTAAATAACGGAATCATTCACATCGAAGAGCCAGGAATATCCGATATAATAAAACAAGCTTTAAAAAACAAAGTCTATAAAGCTTCACTAAAACCTGAAAAAGCAGATGCTTTTATCATTACAGTCCCTACCCCTTATATTGCTGAAAATTATAGCTGTGATTTAAGTTATGTGATTAGTGCATGCGAATCAATAATTCCATATTTAGAAAAAGGCAATGTTGTGATTGTTGAATCCACCATAGCGCCAATGTCAACTGACGATATCATAAAGCCTATTTTTGAAAAGGAAGGATATGTCATTGGAAAGGATTTATATCTTGCACATTGCCCTGAAAGAGTTTTGCCTGGAAAAATTATAGAAGAATTAATTCATAATGACCGTATTATAGGAGGAATAACTCCAATATGCAGTAAAAAAGCAGGTGAAGTATATGGCCAATTTGTTGAAGGTGAATTGATGTTAACTGAAGCAAAAACTGCTGAATTATCAAAATGTATGGAAAATACATTTAGAGACGTTAACATTGCACTGGCAAATGAACTAGCAAAAATCTGTGCTGAAATAGGCGTGAATGCACTGGATGTAATAAAAATGGCAAATAAGCATCCAAGAGTGAATTTGCATTCTCCGGGTCCGGGAGTTGGTGGACACTGCCTTGCAATTGATCCATATTTCATTTATGCAAAGGCACCCGAAACTGCTAAGCTAATAAAACTTGCAAGGGACACTAACAATTCTATGCCTGAATTTGTATGTGAAAATGTGAGAAAGATAATTAATAAAGGGAAAATTGCCATATTAGGTGTTTCTTATAAAGGAAATACTGGTGACGATAGGGAAAGCCCCGCATATGAGATAATAGGCAATTTAACTAAAGATTATGAAATATCAATTCATGACCCACATATAGATAATCCTAATTTCGTTAGCTTTAAAGAGGCTGTCAGTGAAGCAGACCTAATTTTAATATTATGTGATCACAATGAGTTTAAAAATCTAGATTATACATTAATCGACGAAGATACGGTAATCTTTGATACCAAAAATATAATATATAAAGTTCCGGAAAAAATTAAGCTCTACAACTATGGAAACTTGTATGAACTTAATCTTTAATGTACATATTTGAATCTATATCCTTTCCGCTCCAAGCTTTCAGTGAAGTCCATTCAGTGCCTGGAGCTGACCAAAACCTATCTGATTCAGGCAAACCCAAAGGTAAAAATCCTGTTGTACACAAATACATACTACCCGTATTGCTATACTCTTCAGCTACCTTCGGCTGATTTCCATTAAATCCGAATCGTAGCCATCCACCATTATCAAAATTGGCATTGCCTTCAAATTGATTTTTAATTACAGCTGTAAGTGCACATCTAACCTGTTCTGGCTTGACGTCTTTATTGTAAAGGCCAAATAAACATGCCTGACCCAATGCCTGAAAGACAGCTGTTCTATACAACATTGACCTGCCCACTACGGGATAAGTACCTTCAGGAGATATTAACCGTTCCAAATGTCCAGCATAATGTCTTAATCTATGTAAATGAGCATCTAAAAAGGTATATTCACCAATATTATGCTTTCTTAATATTGAAAGAATATCTGTAAGCATTGGATGGATCACATAGCTGTTATAATAATCAAAATGAAAGCTAGGACCATCCCCATAATAGGAATCGCCGCAGTACCATTCATTCATATAAACGTTTACACCATGCATCAATCTGAATTCATCATACTCACCAGTAGTTTCAAGCAAGAATGCTTCAATCATTGATGGGAATAAAATCCAATTATTAACCCAAGGCTCAATAGAACGGGTTTGCTTTAAAGCATCAATAATCATTTCTTGATTGTCATGACTAATATTGTCCCAAAGTTGAGTTTTTCCCCTAAGCAGTCCCTCCACCAAATGTGCAGAGTCAACCAATGGCTGATAAGGTTGATTAAAAATTAAGTAATCTGGCGAATCGGGATTGCAAATATTAACCAATGACTTTGTGGTTAATTCTATATATTTTTCTCTCAATTTACCTTCATAAGTATTGTCTGGACCTAACTCCAACCAGGGCGCTATACCACATACTGTACGACCCACTGCTTCCAAATGTGCAAATTTAGCCCTTTCCTCATTGACAGCACTGACCGGCATGTTTTTTTTAAGAGTTCCATTTGCAGCATTAGTTAAAACAGGATCTATAATTTTAGATAATGTATTAACCCAAATTTCCCTATCATTATTTGAATTAGAATTTTTAGAAAAAAATGATTTAATACCCATAAGAATCAATTAAAAGTCTATTGACTGGTCATTTTGTGTTACATGGCCGTGCCATGCTTTAAGTGAAGTCCATTCAGCAAATTCATCTGACCAAAATGGGTCATTATAGTCAAGGCCCAAAGCTAAAAATATTGAACAGCAAAGATATAAGCTTCCAGTATTAATGTCATTTTCAGCAATATCCACTTGGTGACCATTGAAACCTAATAATAACCATCCGCCATTGGTGAAATTTTGATTGCCTTCGAAAAAATTTCTTAATACTTTTGTTAAAGCAGACCTAACTTGGGCAACTTCCAAATTTCTTGGCAAAATCTTAAGTAAGGAGACTTGTGATAATAAATGGAAAACACCGGTACGATAACAAATTGATTTTCCCATCACAGGAAATGTTCCATCAGGAGAAATATCTCTTTCCAACTGGGATGCAAGCCTTGAAGATCTCATCAATTGTACATCTAAAAATTCCCCATCAGGCAAACCATATTTTCTCATTACCATTAAAATATCATTAAGCATTGGGTGAATGACAAAACTATTATAATAATTTTTTGTAAATTCAGGACCATCAGCGTAAATTGCATCACCAATATACCATTCATCCCTAAATTTATGAATAGCATATACTAAACGTTCCATATCACATTCACCAGTGAATTCTAAAATTGCGGCTTCAATCATTGATGTATATAAAAGCCAATGATTTTCGTAAGGAGCTATTATTCTTGTATTTTTGAGCTCTTCAGTGACTTTAGCTTGAACATCCATTGGTAAATTGAGCCAAATCTGATTTTTAGAACGAAGTAACCCTTGAGCAAATAAAGCCATATCAACTAAAGATTGCTTAGGTTCAGTAAATAAAATATAATCATTTTTCTTTGGGTTAACGGCTGTAGAAATAGCATCAATAGTCAAATCTATGTATTTTTCACGTAATCTACCTTCTTCAGATACATCAGGTCCTAACTCCAACCAAGGTGCAATACCATTGAATACACGTGCAAAAGCTTCAAGATATGCAAATTTTTCACCTTCCGGACTGTTGGACTCTAAAATCATATTTTTTCTTAAAGAATCTTTTTTAAGATTCATTAATACAGGTAAAGCTATTTTTTGTAAAGTTTCGACCCAAAAAATTCTATCTTCCCAAACAGGAACCTGTTCTTCAACAACAGGAACTTCTTCTTCTTTTTTAAATCTTCCAAAGAACTTACTCATGAAAAATATTTTGTTCAACATGTTATATAAAGTTATGATTAAATTGAAATTGAAAAAAATATGTTAATAAAATTAAATTTAAAACATTAAAAATAGACAAAACGCAAAAACCAACAGATAAAATTAGATTTTTTCAAAATTTAAATAGAATGTTAAACATATATTAATCATTAATGTGAGGTTTTATAAATATGTCAAGTACAATGTCTGAAAAAATATTGGCTAGAGCTTCCGGTAAAGATAAAGTTGAAGCCGGAGACATTATTATTGCAAATATTGATGTTGCAATGACTCATGATTTGACTGGTCCTCTAGCTGTCGAATCATTTGAAAAAATTGGTGCTGACAAAGTCTGGGATTCATCAAAAATTGTTATTCCGTTTGACCACCAAGTTCCAGCAGATTCCATAGACTCAGCCAATAATCATATAATTATGAGAAAATTCGTGCAAAAACACAATATTGAGAATTTTTATGATGTGAACGCTGGTGTTTGCCATCAAATATTGCCTGAATTAGGCCATGTAGTTCCAGGAGAAGTTATTGTTGGCGCTGATTCACACACATGCACACATGGAGCTTTAGGTGCATTTTCAACAGGAATAGGTTCAACAGATATGGCTATGGTTTTTGCTGAAGGCAATCTATGGTTTAAAGTTCCTGAAACAAACAGATTTGAAATTACGGGAAAATTGAAAGATAACGTTTATGCCAAGGATGTTATTTTAAATATTATAGGCCAAATAGGAGCAGATGGCTCAACCTATAAAGCCTGCGAATTTGCGGGAGATACAGTCAGAGACATGAGCGTGTCTGACAGAATGGTATTATGTAACATGGCAATTGAAATGGGTGGAAAAACTGGTCTAGTAGAACCTGACAAAAAAACAATAGAATATGTAGAAAAAAGATCAAAAAAACCTTATAAAATATTCAAAAGTGACTTGAACGCTGATTCCTTAAATATTATAGACATTGATGTTAGTGATTTAGAACCCCAAGTAGCCTGTCCAAACAATGTAGACAATGTAAAACCAGTTAGCGAAGTAGACCAGGAACTCGATCAGGTATTTTTAGGATCATGTACAAACGGAAGAATCAGTGACTTGAGAGACGCAGCCAAAATCCTAAAAGGAAAACAAATAGCTAAAGGAACAAGAATGCTAGTCATTCCTGCATCAAAAGAAGTATACTCAAAAGCATTGGATGAAGGATTGATAAGAATATTCGTTGATGCGGGTGCATTGGTTTCAGCTCCTTGCTGTGGTCCATGTCTTGGAGGACATACAGGAATCATAGGACCTGGTGAAGTAAGCCTGTCAACCTCCAATAGAAATTTTAAAGGTAGACAAGGTTCACCTGACGGTAAAGTTTATTTATCTTCTGCTGCAGTGGCTGCTGCTTCTGCGATTGAAGGAAGAATTGTTGCACCGGAGTGATTATATGAAAGGAACCGCATGGAAATTTGGAAATGACATTGATACAGACATCATTCTTCCAGGGAGATATTTGATTTACACAGATGAAGAAAGATTATCCCAACACTGTATGGAAGGATTGGATGATGAATTTAGTGAAAAATGCAAGAAAGGAGATTTTATAGTTGCAGGAAAAAACTTTGGTTGTGGCTCTTCTCGTGAACACGCACCTATTGCAATTAAAGGTGTTGGAATCTCAGCCGTAATTGCTGAATCATTTGCAAGAATATTCTATAGAAATGCCACTAATGTAGGCGTACCACTTCTTGAAGCTCCAGGAATAAGTGAAATAGTTAAAAATGGAGAAGAAATTGAAGTTGATATGGATAATGGAATTATAAAATCTTCAAATGGGGAGGAAATAACCTTTAAGAAATTACCTCCATTTATGTTAGAAATACTTGAAAAAGGTGGTTTGATTGAGTACCTCAAAGACAAAAGAGAATAATTATAAAATTGCTGTAGTTCCAGGAGATGGAATTGGCCAGGAAGTAATGGAAGCTACCATTTCAGTTTTAGATAATTTAGATATTGATTTTGATTATGTTTATGGTGAAGCGGGAGATGCATGTTTGGAAAAAACAGGCACCGCACTTCCTAAAGAAACAATAGACATTGTTAGAGATAGTGATGCATGTCTGTTTGGAGCAGCCGGTGAAACTGCTGCAGATGTTATTGTTAAATTGCGTCAGGAAATGAAGATGTTCGCCAATTTAAGACCTGTAAAAGCATATCCAAATACCAATGCATTATCTGAAGATATTGACTTTATGATTGTCCGTGAAAATACCGAAGGACTATATATTGCAGATAAGGAAGAGTTCACCAAAGATGGTGCAACCGCAAAACGCGTTATTACCCGTGAAGCTGAAGAAAGGATTATTGATTATGCATTTAACTATGCGAAGGACAATGGAAAATCCAAGGTCACAGGTGTTCACAAAGCTAATGTATTAAAGAAAAGTGACGGTTTGTTTAAAGAAATCTTTTACGAAGTGGGTGAAAGATATCCGGATATTGAAAAGGAAGATTTCTATGTTGATGCTACTGCAATGTATCTTATTACACAACCCCAAAGCTTTGAGGTCATTGTAACGACAAACCTGTTCGGTGACATATTATCTGATGAAGGTGCAGGTCTCGTTGGAGGGCTTGGATTGATTCCATCAGCAAATATTGGAAGTGACGGTGCATTGTTTGAGCCAGTCCATGGATCAGCCCCTGATATTGCAGGAAAAGGAATAGCCAACCCAATTGCCATGATGCTATCTGCAGTAATGATGCTTAGATACTTAAATGAAAATGAATCAGCAGACAAATTGGACAATGCAATTTTAAAATTATTAAGTGATGGAAAAGTTTTAACTGGAGATTTAGGCGGTAATGCAACCACCAAAGATGTGACAGAAGAAATAATCAATTTATTATAGTGATTTTATGATTAAAGAATCTGAATTTAAAGAAGGCATAACAGCGATAATTCCTACATATAAAGGAGAAAAATACATATCCAAACTACTTGATTCTTTAATCAACCAAAGCATTGATTTTAAATTATTTGAAGCTATTTTTATCGTGAATGGAGAATTGGATTCAACACCCAATATCATAAAAGAATATCAGGAAAACTATCCTGAAGTCAATATCATCTTAACCGAAAGTGAAAAGGGAGTCTGCAATGCACGTAATAAAGGTATTGAGTTAGCTAGCAGAGAATATTCCATATTTATCGATGACGATGATTTTATTAGCCATAATTACTTTGAAGAATTGTATAAACATGTGAAACCTAATAGAATCGTTGTTGGAATGTTTTATGATATAGATGAAGATACCGGAGAGGTAAAAAATTCCTACATGACTCCGCAGCTTTTAAATAATCAAGGAATTGTAGAAAACCCATATGGAAAGATAAAGGATGCCATAGTGATTACGCAAAATAAGGTAATACCAACAGTGAATGTGAAGGATTCCAGTTTCAATCCTGAACTGACAAATGGTGTTGATATTGCATATTATGCAAATTTTTATCCTGAAAACGATTTTGAGTTTTATGTTGTCGATAAAAGTAAAGAAGCTAACTATTACAGACTATGGAGACATGGTTCCATATCAAGACAAGATTTATCATACACATTCAACGTTGAACACCGTTTGAAAGTAATTAACGATATAAATAAAGGCCTTAAGAAGGCCAAAACCCCGGAAATGAGAAGTTTCATTGAAACATTAACCGGAGGCCAAATTGTAAAAATAAACGATTATCTTGAAAAGCATCCCGAAGACTATACAAAAGTCTTAAAGGACATTTTAAAATATGACTTTGAATTTTTCCCATATAAATATCTGAATGAAGACATATCAAAATTAAACAATGAAAAAAGAGAATTAATAATATCTTATGCATTTTCACCGACAAATACGACTACAAGCAATGTCGTTGCAAAAAGAATACTATCTGAAAAGAGAAATGTTGATGTAATTTGCGCAAGTCTTGATGATATGGCAAAAGATTTTACACTTGAAAAGCTTGTCTTGGAATATGTTGTACAAAAATTTACTGTCAATACAAATTTCTCAACAGAATGGAGCAATATCAAAAATTTCATGAATGAAGGCATTAAGCTTATTGATGGCTATGATAAAATTTACAGCAGAGCCAACTTTGTCCATTCACATTTTTTAGCACTTGAATATAAATTAAATAACCCAGATACATTCTGGAGAGCAGAATTTTCAGATCCACTAATTTATACATTTGGAAACAGGCATTTAAGCGAAAAACTTGAAGATGAAGAATACATCAATAAAATAAATGAAATCCTAAAAGGTAAAAATTTGGAATTGATTAATTCTGGAATGGATATAAACTGCATTTGCGAATATCTATCATTTGTTTTTGCAGATGAGATAATATTTACTAATGAAAGTCAAAAGGAAGTTATGATAAAAACATTGCCTTTTAAAATTGAAGATATGATTAATGAGAAAAGCACTATTTCTCCTCATCCAACATTAGATGAAAAATATTATTATGTGAAAAACAGTTCCTACCAATTGGATGGCAATTACATTAACTTTGGTTATTTTGGAGTAATATTTTCCAATAGGTCACTAGAAGACTTTATCAATGCATTCGATAATATACCAAAAGAATATCAGCAGAAAGTAAGATTACACATATTTAGTCCCAATAGAACATTATTTGAACAGGTCTTAAGTAAGGAGTTATTGGATAAAACTACATTTAACCATAATGTCGATTATTTAGAGTTCTTGAATCTTTCGACCAAGTTTGATATGTTGATTGTTGAGGACAGCTATACTAAAGGACATTTCATTAAAAATCCTTATCTTCCATCAAAAATATCCGATTACAAAGGTTCAAATGCAAGTATTTGGGGGATATGTGAGAAAGAAAGTGAAATGTCAAAACTAGATATGGAATATAAAACTTATTTAAATGATTTAATTGGAAACACAACCACATTAATTTCAATTTTAACGAAAAATCAAACCAAAGAAACATCAATTGATGAAAATGAATACAGAAAAGATAGGGTTATACAGTTAACCCAGAAAATTATAGAGTTGATTGATGTATGCGAGAGTGAATTCAGAAAAGATGCAATATATGAAGCGCAAATTAATGAATTAAACGAAAAAATTCAAAAATTAGAAAAAGAAAATTCAGAAATTTTAAATTCAAACAGTTGGAAGCTTACAAACAATTTCAGAAAAATTGGAAAAAAACTTAAATAACTTAAAAATGTTATATTAATTATAATTTAAGGAGATTTTTATTATGAGAAAACTTACTAGAATGCAATGGGCTGCACTATTTATCATCCTTATTATGGTATTAAGTGGGGTAGCAGGTTTCTTACTTTTAATATTTGCATAAAATTTAAATGGAGGATTAAATATGGTAAAATATGAAATTGCAGCAGTTGTTGCAGAATTTAACTATGATATTACACAAATGATGTTAGAATTAGCTACAGCAGAAGCTAAAAATAGAGATTGTGAAATTACAAAAGTAGTGGCAGTTCCTGGTGTCTTCGACATGCCTCTTGTAATTAAAAAATTATTACAAAAAGGCGAATATGATGCTATTATCACATTAGGTGCTGTAATTGAAGGCGCTACAGACCACGATCAAATCGTTGCACAACATGCATCACGTAAAATAGCTGATTTAGCATTGGAATATGATACTCCTGTAGCTTTAGGTATTACCGGTCCAGGTATGACCAGATTAGATGCACATAGACGTGTTAAAAATGCTAAAAGTGCTGTAGAAGCTGCTATTAAAATGTGTGATAGATTAAAAGAAATTTAAGATGATTTTATGGAAATTCTAAAACCTGAAGAGTTAAGAGAAAAATTTTCAGACCCATGGGTTGCACCATATAAAAAAGTACTTACAATGGTTGATGGAGACAAAGTTGAACTTGTTGAGTATCATCCATGTATTTCAGGCTCTCATTGGTTACTACATCAATATAAAAACAACTCTGAATTAATTGATGATGCTTATCGTGACGGCAACAAACATGTTTATTCCTGCCATGTTGGATCAGCTCCTCTTGATTTGAAAGCTAGTTTCAATGCAGCGGGAATCGATGAAATTCAAATTGTTGGAGATGAAGTCAAAGTAACTCACGCAGGCCTTGCAGGTGCTGGTGTTGGAGCTGGAATGTGTAGAGGAATGGGTGAAGGAGTTAAATATGTTGAACTCATCAAATCTGGCGGAGGCTCCAAAGAAGGAAGAGCAACCGTAGTAACACCAAAACTCCAAAAGGTAGTCATTGGTGTAGATGATACAGATGTAAAGGATGCTGGTGCAACATGGACAATGGCACATAATTTAGGTGTTGAGTTAGCTAGTGAAGGTTTTGAATACCTCGACCATATTATTGTCCAATTATATCCACACAACCCTCATAAAACTCAAAATTGTGTTTCTATAGCTTTGACTTTCGCTGTCGAAAGTGAGAAAAAAGAAGCATTAATCAATAGAGTTATTGAAATTCTAAAAAGAGATACTTTATCTGACAAAACCGCAATAGCTGTTTTAGAAGGTCTTGAAATACCAGAAAAATTAAGGCAATATTCAATTGCAACCAAATCTGGTATGATGGATGTGGAAACTGCTGAAAAAACTGCTGATGAGTTAGGTATTGACTTGATTGCAGTTACTGGTGAGCAAGGTAAGGTTGGTGCTCTTGCAGCTTTAGGCCTTTATAATGACGTTGAAGAAGCTGTAAAAGCATATGACAAAAAATAAGAGAGATTAATTCTCTCAATTATCTATTTTTTTAATTATTAAATTTTATATCAATAAAATGATCATTATCAAATTGTTTTACGGATGTAGAATTGGTATTAGTGAATTTTATTTCAATTTGATGAATTCCATATGTAAAGTTCTGGTTTTCAATTGTTCCATTTGAATTTGTAAAAGTACCTAAATAGGAATTGTCAGCGAAAATTGAATATGAATTGTTTTCTTTAAATATTCCTGAAGAATATCCCTCTGAAACATTATCTACAATTACCTCATAGGTCCATCCGCCAGGCTGTCTTGATTGAATACTAAATTTTTCTGCAAATGATACATTATTTCCATTTAAATTATGAATTATTATTGATTTTTCAAATACATCCTCAAGACGGCTATTCTGAATGATATTTCCATCATCGATACCTAATGCATTTTTTGCATTTAAAGGAAGTCTTAATATATCTGGCTCGAAATTTCTAGTTTCATTTATAATATAGGATTCATCATTTATAATAATCGTGTCATTAACATTAACACCTAAAGTCATCATTGCATCTGATGGCATCCGTATTGCATTAGATTCATTTTCAATTGCGGAGTCTACAGTATATGGTCCTCTAACTGAAACTGCATTGTCACTTCTTTGGTCTGTGAAAATGATTAGATTTCTTGAATTTGGTTCAATGGAAATTGTTCCGTTATCAAAAGTGGCAGCACCCAAAAATGTTGAAAGCATCAAGAGTAAAAGCAGCATTGATATTATCAGTGGGAAATGAACTCTGATAAAAGATTTTAACAGATTAGCTCTCGGTTTCTTTCTATATATTATTATTGATTGGATAATAACTTTAACAATATAATAAATAGATAAAACAATACCTATGACAGAAATTATAACCCCAACTGATAATGGTATAAACTTAACGAAAAATATAGTGAATAATCCTAGAATGACTAAAGACAATCCTACAATTGACATACGAATATAATATCCTATATCATCAATCATTGTTACCCTACCATACTTGTTAGCACGGCTCATAATTGTTCTTACAACTTCATTAGCCATTATATTCAAATCGGCCAAAGGTGACATATCATGTTCTATTGCACCAATGTCAACTTCCAAAATAGAAATACCTAATACATCAGCGTCAATAACTATTCCAACATCAACACCATAATCCTTTTCAAAATTAATCCTTTTCAAAATTTCCTTACGGGCAGCAAACTGACCACTCAAAGGTTGTTCAAAAGAAATTTCAGGGAAAAAGAAATTCAAAAGAGGTTTAGCGGTAAGTTCGGTAACACGTCCGCTTTCACGTGCAAATTTTGTCTTGGTAATTTCTGCTTTTCCATCTAAAATAGGCTTAATCATAGCTTCAACTTTTTTAGAAGTTAAATTATGAATATCTGCATCAATAAAAGCAATAATATCACAATCAGCATTTTTATAACCAGTGTGAAGTGCTTCACCCTTACCCTTATTCACTTCATGATTAATTACGATAGCTCCAGCTTTTTCAGCCTCTTCAGCAGTCTTATCAGACGATCCATCATTGACTACTATAATCTCATCAACAAATGAAACGGCCTTTACAACCTCAACTACTTTAGCTACCGTATTTTCTTCATTAAAAGCCGGTATAATAACAGAAACCTTTTGATATTTAGGTTTGGATGTTTTTAAACTAGCCAACAAAAATGCAAGAATAACGAATAACCAAGACAATTTTTCACCTAAAAATTATTTAATATATTCTACATTATATTAATTAAATACTATAAATGTTTGTTAAAAAAAAAGAAAATAGAATTAAATATTTCTAATAGTTATTGTATTAGAAACACCTAATCCATTATACATACTGGTAATTATGTATTTGCCGGATTGCAAATTGATATTCAAGTTTGCAACACCTGAAGAATTTGTTGTTCTTTGATAAAATACTCCATTAATATTAAATGTTACCTCAACTCCAGGCAAAACATTTCCCATACCATCCAAAATTGTAGCTTTAAATGTAGTTCCATCCTTATAGTACATGGTAACATCAGAAGTCAATATTACTGGTTTTACGGTAATTTTATTAGAAACTCTTCCGGAATCATATTCCGCAGTAATAGTATAGGTTCCCGGTTCAAGATTAATGGCAAGGCTTGCAACACCATTAGCATCAGTTAATCTATTATAAAATACACCATTAATATTGAATGTAACATTTACGCCAGATAACGGAGAACCGGTATCGCTTAAAACTTTAACTGAATATCTGGATGCATTTTTATAATATTTCACCAGATCATAATTTTCAACTAAACGGGAAAGAACTGTGATGTTATATGACCTCTCTTCTTTAGTGATTGGATTTGTAAGGGTTAAAATATATATATCAGGTTCCAAATTAATATTTAACCTAACTACACCTTCGGAATTAGTGACTCTTGTATAAAATACTCCATTAATGTTCATTTCAACATTTCGACTAGCAACAGGATTACCATTATAATCCAATATGGTTGCATAAAATTGAGTTCCGTTTCTAAAGTATTTAACAATATTAGATGATTCGATAGTTGATTTGATAGTAATGTTTCTTGATATTTCACTAGAGAGATATTTATCATCACCGGAAAATTTAACTAAAACATCATAAATGCCCTGATTTAAATTGACGGCAATTGACGCTAAACCTCCATCATTAGTTACTCTGGAATTGTCAACTCCATTAATCCTTATAATTACAGTCCTATTAGCTAAAGGATTATTATTCTTATCAAGCAAGGTTACATAGAATCTGGATCCATCCTTATAATACATTTCAACATTATCTGCATCGAGATGTGTTTTGATATTATCTATAGTAAAATTACCGTTACTAGAAGTATTTTGATAAATAATGCTTGAAAATTGAGCATTTACATCATAATTTCCATAATCCAAATCAGTTAATGATAAAACTCCATATCCATTTGTAGCATTAACATCATAACGTTTGGAATTAACATTGACATTAACAGTAGCATTAACTGGTTGTGAAAGTTTTAAAGTAATCATTACTGCATCATAATCTGTTTTTAATATATTCATAGCCATATCTAATGGTAATTTAGTCACATCAAATGTTGTATTGGCAGTAGCAATATTGGAATAATATCCGAATGCCCCATAACTTCCAGGATTGAAAATGTCATCGACCTCAGATTCACCATTGGCCGGCACCAAATATTCTTTAGAATTGATTTTAACAATTATATTTCCAGTAATTTTTAAATCATCAGCGATTAATGTATTTTTAACAATTATCTTATCCCCATAAACTATATCAGAAATGCCTAACGTTAAATTTGCGGATTTGACTGTAATATTAATTACACTTGAAATTGATGAGTCCAAATAATAATCATTACTTTCATAAGTTACAGAAATTGAATAATTCATAATAGAAGTAAATTGAGTTGTTAAGCTAGCAATACCATCAATAATCGGACGGACATAATTTTTAGAGTCAATATTAAATGTAACATTACCAAATTGAACTAAATTTCCATATTCATCTTTTACAATAGCTTTTATATCAATTGGTGACTTAACAGAAACTAATTCTGGAATATCCAATGTTATATTCGTATTTAATGCATCGACAGTGAATGCTTTAATACATGCAACCTGTGAATCATAAGTATGTCCATATTGTGACATGTCAGAAGCATAGTCATATAAATCAAACCAGTTAATGCCATCGAAACTGAAGAATGATATGCCTTTAGAGTATAAAATCCTGTTTGATCTGACTTTTTCTGAAATTGGTAAAGATGCGAACTTATCACATTCAAGTTTTATGACTACTTTAAATTCATCACCTGTTTTTAATGGAATAAACTGGTCTAAATCAAAAGTGTAATATCCTGGATTTGAAACTCCATTTTGAGTTGATTTTAAAGCATTGTTCACATAAATTTGAGCAGTCCATTTAGTGGTTGCATTGAAATATGTGGAAAATGCAGCTAAAAACTCATCACCGGTTGCATTGAAAATATTTTCATACCACATTGTGCTTTCACCGGTTATCAGATAATCTGTGATTCCAATAATGTCATATTGATAATTCTTGTCATAACGTACTGTATCATTTAAAATGATAGTATAAGTGGATTTGTCATAATCTCCTACCCTTACACAGTTTTTATCGTAATAGGAAACATAGAAATAACCTTTATTTCCCCA
>ODAI011883110.1_pt1 | contig 15605 bp, 11 predicted proteins | sample 1539321 | NCBI WGS metagenome assembly ODAI01 (sample SAMN02144231, study PRJEB22623) | gut metagenome | biome: sheep rumen | host: Ovis aries | place: New Zealand
ATAAGGGGACCATAATTATGTCCCAGGAAATGGATATGTTGAAATGCAATCTCCACAAGTTACAGGTGGTTTTGAAAAATGAAGCTGACGAGGAGCGCCTGTACAAAACCTTTGATGTGGTTGCAGGAGAGAAGAGAGGTTCTCTTATTACATTGACAATAAATGGTAATAGAACCTGTATAGAGAGATTGATTGCGGACTACGATACAGTCTATGCAGAAGTACTGCCAATTTCCCTGGAGGAAATATTTATCAGCGAAGCAAAGGGGGTAGGATACGATGTCAAAAAGCTCATTTTGGATTAATGAAAGATGGAATTTTAAAACCAGACATGCGTCAATTATATTGAATTTCATGGTGTGGTTTGTGCTGTTGACTGTTGTTACACTTGTTTCGCAGATTTTGCTCAAGGATGCCAAGACATATAATATGGCTGAGTATAGTGCTCAGGGTATATATGTGCAGACAATTATGGCTGTCATAATGAATCTGGTTATTGCTGTGGGTATGGCCATAGAGGCCTTTGGCTGGATGAATAATATATCTCAGGTGGATATGTATAAGTCGGTGCCTGTAAAGGAAAGTGCAAGATTTGCATATATTAATTTGAATTCCTTCATAATATATGTAGGTGGATTTCTTGTTAATCTGCTGCTGGAGATAGTAATTCTGGCTGTCAATAATTCTATGCGAGGCAATGTGTGTATATATTTGTTCTATCTTCTGGCAATAAGTGTTGCATCATTTGTATCATCTTATGCAATATCGCTTATTGCAGTATTCCTTACAGGAAATGGTGTCCTGGCTTTTATGGGAGGCATGTTTCTGAATCTGGTTGAGATGATACTTCTGCTGATGTGGAATCTTGCTAAAATGTTATTTTATAGCGGATATGATGTATCAGATTTGTTGACTGAGACCTATATAGGATTATTTACTCCTTTGTGTATGGCAGCTAACAGTATTGGTCATTTGTCAGAGGAGAGAATGGTAGGTTACTTAAAAGCTACATTTACAACGAGAATGATATGGGTAGATTTGCTGATAATACTTATCCAGGCAGTTGTTTACATGGCTTTGGCCTATGGTTTATACAAGAGAAGATATGCAAATGTGGCAGGACGCAGAATAGTATTTGAAATGGCAAAACCGGTTATTGAGATTGCAATTCTGACAGTTGCAGGGTTCGCTGCTGGAATTATGATGGAAATACTTAATGGTCGACAGGTGGCTATAATAGTAATTATTATTACAGTTGTGATTGTACATGTGATTTTGCTAATGATAATGGATTCCAAAATACATTTTGATGTAAAAGGAATTGTATCGCTTGTAATTGGAGCGGGATTGGCTGTATTACTGTTCGTATATCCGGCATATGATTTGGGCGGATTTAAAACTTATGTGCCGGATTTGGCTGAAGTAGAAGGGTACAGCGTGATTTTTAATTATGATTCCAGCGAATCATACTATAATCTGGCAGATGATCATATAGAAGATGTGCAATCTGAAGTATATCTGTTAGATAATGTGATGGTTACAGACCAAGAGACTATAAAAGCATTTACTGATATAGTATCAGAAGCTGTCAAAAATGATGACGGTAAAGACAATCTGTATGAGAATGTTAGGGTGAAATATCATCTGAAAAATGGAAGAACGAAGTATAGAGAATATCATATGAGTGAGGCGCTGTATGAGAAAGCCTTTAAAGTGACATATGACAATATGCAATATAGACAAGGTATAAATGCTTTGGAGTATAACCGGAATATTGTTGATAAGTTTGCAAATGAAGAAGGCGTGTCATGTAACTCAGCAATAGGTTATTATTCTATAAAGAAGGATGGTAAGCATGAGACTTATGAAAAGGAAGTCTATGAGAAATTATATGAAGCCCTAAGTGCGGATATGATGGATAGAAGTGCCGAGCAGGTGTTGACAACTGTACCATTGGGCAGAATAGATTTGAATATGAATATTAATGAGGGGCCTTATAGAGGCAATTATGTATATTTATCCGAGCCTATTTATTCCTTTGATAAGCGTACAATGGCTATAATAGCTGATTTGAATTGGGACGAGTTGCCTGAACCGGACTACAGTCAGATAACCAGGATTGACATAGATAAAACTCATTTTTATATGGAAGATGACTACGAATATTCTGACCAGCTTGATAGTGTGGTATTTGATGATCCTGAAGATATCAAAAAGATTGTTGAGGCTGCCTACAGTGATGAGGTAAATCTCGATGAGAATTCTAGCTTTTATCTGGACTATAATTATACGGGAACTATTGTAACAGGTGAAAATGGTGGCGTGTATACAGGTATTTATTTTGGAAAAGATAATGTGCCACAGTTTGTGTTGGATGCTTTCAATAAATCTTCAAAGCAGTAGATTATAAGTATTTATTATAATAAGAAAAGGAGACTTATCAATTAAGATAAGTCTCCTTTGCAATATGGAAAAATGGCTTTTCACACTAATTAATTCTAATATTCGCCGTTTTTGTACTTTGTAACAATCTTCTGAATTCTCTCGTATGGATTCAAAAGCTCGCTGATTGAAGCGTCATGATTCAAAGTATCAATGATGTAGGCGATATACTTACTCATATCACAGTTGATGTAGTAGTCTCTAGAGAGAAGCTCTGGAGTCTGGTATACGAGGTTTGTTGTAACAACCTTGTAGAGGATACCTTCCTCAACAGCCTTGTCGAAGCTTGCCAAACCATTTGTGAACAAACCAAATGTACATACAGCGAAGATTCTGTTGGCCTTGCGCTTCTTTAATTCTCTAGCAACATCAATCATGCTTTCACCTGAAGAAATCATATCATCAACAATGATTACATCTTTGCCTTCAACAGAAGAACCGAGGAATTCATGTGCTACGATTGGATTTCTACCGTCTACGATTTTGCTGTAATCGCGTCTCTTGTAGAACATACCCATATCAACTCCAAGAACACCGGCCATGTATACGGCACGACCTGTACCACCTTCGTCTGGGCTGATTATCATTAAGTGATCATTGTCAATTTTTAAGTCTTTTACATTCTTTAAAATGTTTTTGATGAACTGGTATGCAGGCTGAACTGTCTCAAATCCGTTTAATGGAATTGCGTTCTGTACACGAGGGTCATGAGCATCAAAAGTAATGATGTTATCAACTCCCATGTTAATTAATTCCTGCAATGCAATTGCGCAGTCAAGAGATTCTCTTGAAGAGCGCTTATGCTGACGGCTCTCATAGAGGAATGGCATAATAACAGTGATTCTCTTGGCCTTTCCTTCGATTGCTGCAATAATTCTCTTGAGATCTGAGTAATGATCATCAGGAGACATACGGTTGACCTGGCCAGCCATTTTGTATGTGAGGCTGTAGTTTGTTACATCAACAATAAGGTATACATCAAGTCCACGTACAGACTGTAAAATTGTACCCTTTGCCTCTCCTGAACCGAATCTAGGAATTGCGGTGTCAACGATGTAAGAGTCGCTTCTGTATGCAGCAAGAGTGATGCTGTCTAAATGAGCTGCCTCTCTGTCGTTTCTCCACTTAACAAGATAGCTGTTTACCTTGCCGCCGAGTTCTTTACAGCTTTCAAGAGGAATGACACCAAGTCTTCCTACAGGAACACTGTTTGTTAGCATGATTTCTTCGTTTGCCATGATGAATTGTTTTCTCCTTTTTGGTGTGTTTATTATACTTTCTTTAAGCGAATATCATCGCCAAATAAGTCAATGAAATGATAGTTGCTTGCTATTCTGGATGCAACTCGCTCAGTGTAATTATCTCTAAGGTCTCTTAAGCTTAAATTAGTAGATATAACAGTTGATTTATTATATATCAATCGGTTATTTATACATTTGTATAACTGAGCTATGGTATAAGAGTTGGCAAATTCTGTGCCCAAATCATCTATAATAAGTAAATCACATTCGAATATTTTGTTTCTGGTATCAGCAGAAGCCTTGTCTCGACCGAATTGAGATTTCTCAAAGACCTCAAACAATTGATCTGCTGTGAAATAAATTACAGAGAAACCTTGATCTAAAAGCTCTTTGGCTACGCAGTTGGATAGGAATGTCTTACCAACGCCCGTAGTCCCCTGCAATAATAGATTACCACCTTCCTGTGCAAAATTATGCACAAAATCCCTACATTTATCATAGGCTATCTTGGCAGATTCAAAAGGTGTTAGACCAGTTTTAGGATTTGTGGATTTATTATCATAGTATTCAAAGGAAAATGTATTGAAGTTTTCCTTCTCCAAAATGTCTCCCAAATGAGACTGAGAATAAACCATGTTGATAATCTTCTGCTTGAAGCAATGACACTTCTCATTGTTGATAAAACCTGTGTCTTTGCAGTCAGGACAGTCGTATACTTCCTCTAGATAATTGGCTGGATACCCTGCCTCGCGAATGAGTCGCATACGCTTTGCTTTGATTTCCTCAAGCTGCTTGTGCAGAGTGTCGCCGTTGTTGGAATCTGATTCCAGTTGTGAAATTACAGAGTGAACAGAAAGTGAAGCGGCCTGTTCATCCAGATTATGTAATTCTGGAATGTGTTCATATAATTCACGCTGCCTTTCCAGGGCACGCTGTCTGTTTTCAAATTGCTTTATCTCGTATTCGTGTATTAAAACATCATATTGAGAATTTGATAATGCCATATTTCTTCCCTACTATTATTAATTCTTTGCTCGCATTCTACGTTCTAAATCTTCATAAAATTCATCAGAGTATTCTCTCTGCTCGAAATTATGAAATCTGCTGTTGGCAACTTTGGCTTTGTTGTTGCTGGATGCATTGGCAGCCTTCTGGCTTGCAACTGTCTGCTCGTGTGCTTCATCAAGACGAGAGATATCTTCCAAATGATGAATGCCATTGTCGTGCCATTTTGACAGAATTGAATCTGCATATTTGAAACTGGCTTTTCCGGTATTCTGAATAGTACGTCCGCAAGCTTCGTTGATTATATCCAGGCTGAAGCCGTAGGTGCTGACCCATTTATCAATGTAAGCAACCTCTGATTTAACAAGGGAACGACCCTGTATTCCCATGGCTTTCATAACTGAGTAGTGGCTTTGGCAGTGAATGTTGGTTGTCTGCTTAGCCTTCTCAACAGTATCGATGCCCTCGTCGATCCAGTTAAGTGCAACCTTGTTCATGTAGTATATGCTGCTATGGCCTTTTTCTACACAGTATTCAACCAGATATTCAATTAAATCAGCTGAGAAATGTAACTCCTCGTACCACGAATAGATTGTGTTAATCTCGTTCAATCCAAGTGGATGTCCCATATATCTCTCTGAGATAAACAGAATCTCGGAACCTTCCTCAGTTTCTTTGAAGCGCGCCATGCCTTCTAAGTCCATACCCTGGGCCTTTGGTGGGGCTGGCTCTGAAACTACTGGCTCTAATGTGCTGACATTTTCTGTTGTCTTGAAATCTGATGACTTCAACTGTGTGCTGGTAGTCTTGCGCTCTTCCTCCGGCGAAATGACATTAATGCAGCTAATATTGCCAGAATTATCATACTCCAGATGGAGCAGATTCTTCTTTTCCCAGTAAAGCAGACTTCTACGAACATCATTTTCTGTGAGCTCAAGCTTATCTGCAATCTGTGAAATGCTAATATTGCCATTTCGCTGACTTAAAGCGCGCAATAAATAAAGATATATTTTAACAAATTCCCCGTTTGCATTATGCATATATCTATCTATGAAAATATTTGGTACACAGGTAATAGAACATTCCTGTGAAGTGCAAATTTTAATATCATTCATTTCCAAATGCTCTCCTTTTAGCAAGATGGATTATAGCATAACCAAACCCCTTTGAGAAGAGCAAAATAATCCACCAAAGCCAGTAAAATCAAGGGGTTTCGAGGGTTGACTGAATGTGGATAAATCTCAAAAAGTCAGTAAAATGGGGCATAAAAAATCCACAATCCATCGTGGATAATACACAGGTGTGGATTGTGGATAGCGTGGATAACTACATGTTCAAAAGGTCAGAGCCGATGTTTACAACATCTCCGGCTCCCATAGTTATCAACAAGTCATGGTTCATACAATTTTTTGAAATAAATTCTTCGATTTCAGAAAAAGTAGGGAAGTAGTAGCTCTCTACATTTTCTTTCTGAAGTAAGTCTAAAATGTCTTTCGAGCTTACTCCGTAGATATCCTGTTCCCGAGCAGCGTAAATATCTGCTAGAACTACAATGTCTGCTAAGGACAATGCCTTGGCGAAGTCTTGGAGAAAGGCCTTGGTTCTGGTATATGTATGTGGCTGGAAGATACATATAATTCTGTTGTGAGGATAATTTTTGGCTGCCTCAAGTGTAGCTGCAATTTCAGTTGGATGATGAGCATAATCATCAACGATGGTTGCTCCCTTGTATTCGCCCTTTATCTGGAATCGTCTATCTGCTCCGCTGAAGCTTTCTAAGCCTTTGATGATATTATCAGTTTCGATACCCATTTGAGTTGTTACAGCAATGGCTGCCAAAGCATTGGAGATATTATGCTCTCCTGGAATCTGCAAAGTTATGGCAGGAAGCTTCTTGCCATATACAACAGGTGTGAAGATTCCGCAACCACGGTTGTTATATGATATATCTACAGCGTGTACATCATAATCTGTGCTTAAGCCAAAGGTGATAATCTTCTGAGAATAACCTTCGGTAATCTCATGGAGATTTGGAATGCTTCCGTTAATGATGATATATCCATCTTTGGCAGTGTTGCCTGCGAATTTATGGAAACTTTGACGAATCTCGTTAATATCCTTGAAGAAGTCCATGTGATCTTCTTCCACATTTAATATAACGCAGTATTTAGGGTAGAAAGAGTGGAAGCTGTTGGTATATTCACATGCTTCTGTGATAAATGTATCTGATTGTCCTACTCTGATATTGCTGTTGATAGTCTTGAATATTCCACCGATGGAAATTGTTGGATCAGTATTGGCCTCCAACAGAATCTGGCTAATCATGGAAGTTGTTGAAGTCTTGCCATGTGTACCAGATACTGCAATTGACTCAGTATAATTTTCCATAATCTGTCCCAGAAGTTCTGCACGGGTAAGCATAGGCTTGCCTGTTGCCTCTGCTGCTATGTACTCTGGGTTGTCAGGGTGGATTGCAGCGGTGTAGACGAAGACATCAGTGTCTGCATCTACATTGGATGCTGACTGTGGATAAGAAACCTTGGCACCATTGGCTATAAGTCTCTTGGTCAAGTCGCTTTCCTTGTTGTCCGATCCAGATATTTTAAAACCTTTGTCCAATAGGATTTCAGCCAGTCCGCTCATGCTCACTCCGCCGATTCCTATAAAATGAATATGTAATGGGTTGTCAAAATCGATTTTATACATTTGAAATAATACCTCTTATTTAAATACATTGTTAATAGCGTACCTTATATTATAGCCTTATTATGATTATTTTCAAGAAAGGAGCCTTTATAATGTGGGGTAAAATGGATTTTTCAGACGCGAATATAAATTATATGAAAAAATATATACAATTATGGAATTTGTTGCGCAAAAACTTTGGGATATGATATACTTTTACTAAGACAATCAGCTCGGATCGTGTGAGCTGATATTATGCATTTTGCATGATCTTCCGTGGGGAAGATAGCTTGTATATTGTACTAGAAAAGGGGTGACGAGATTATGGTACACAAGGAGATGATTGCCATGCTACTGGCCGGCGGGCAGGGCAGTAGACTGGGCGTCTTGACATCTGATGTTGCTAAACCGGCAGTGTCGTTTGGTGGAAAGTACAGAATTATTGATTTTCCACTTAGCAACTGTATTAATTCGGGCATTGATACAGTTGGAGTACTTACACAATATCAACCGTTGGTCTTGAATAGTCATATTGGTATTGGTATACCGTGGGACTTGGATAGAAACAGTGGAGGAGTTACAATTCTTCCACCTTACGAACGAAGTGACAATAGTGAGTGGTACACAGGAACAGCCAATGCTATCTATCAGAACCTGAAATACATGGAAAGCTACGAGCCGGACTATGTATTGATTCTATCAGGTGATCACATTTACAAAATGGATTATGAAGCCATGTTGGATTTCCATAAGTTAAATGGAGCCGATGTTACTATTGCGGCTATTCCTGTTCCTATGGAGGAGGCTAGTCGTTTTGGTATCGTTGTAACTGATGATAAACGACGCATTACGGAATTTGAAGAGAAGCCGGCAAAGCCAAGCAGTAATTTGGCATCCATGGGTATTTATATATTCTCCTGGGAGGTTCTAAAGGATGCATTGATTGCATTGAAGAATCAGTCAAATTGTGATTTTGGAAAACATATTATTCCATATTGCTTTGACAAGAAGAAGAAACTATATGCTTATGAATTCAATGATTACTGGAAGGATGTTGGTACTTTGGGTTCTTATTGGGAAGCCAATATGGAGCTCATTGATTTGATACCAGAGTTTAATCTATATGAAGAATTCTGGAAGATTTATACCAAGCAGGCTACAATTGAGCCTCAGTATATTTCGGGAAATGCTTATGTTGAGAAGGCTATTATAAGTGCGGGAGCAGAAATATATGGCACCGTAAAGAATTGTGTAATCGGAGCAGGAGTTGTGATTGGAGAAGGTACTGAAGTCCATGACTCAATTATCATGGCTGGTACCAAAATGGGGGAGCATTGTTATATAGAGAAGGCTATCATTGCAGAGGATTGTGTCTTGGGAGACAATATTACAATGGGAGCCGGAGAAGAGGCACCTAGTGAGCTGAATGAATCAGTATATTCCTTTGGCCTGGTAACAGTAGGTGCGAAATCAGTGATTCCGTCCGATGTGACTATTGGAAAGAATACAGCTATTAAAGGTGAGACATCAGAGGATGAATATCCAGATGGCAAATTGCCAGCGGGAGGATTCATCGTGAAGGGCGGTGATGAGAAATGAAAGCTATAGGTATTGTACTTGCTGGAGGAGACAGCAAGAGAATGCAGAATCTATCAGAAAAGAGAGCGGTTTCCGCAATGGAGATTAGCTGCAGCTACAGAGCTATAGATTTTGTTTTGAGTAATATGACCAATTCTGGTATTCAGACTGTTGCAGTTTTGAGCCAGTTTAATGCCAGATCTCTGAATGCGCATTTAAATTCATCTAAATGGTGGAACTTCGGTCGTAAACACGGAGGACTATTCCTGTTTACTCCGACTATAACTCCAGACAACAGCTGGTGGTATAGAGGTACGGCAGATGCCATGTGGCAGAATATTAATTTCCTTAAGGAGAGACATGAGCCATATGTGATTATAGCCAGTGGAGATTGCGTATATAAGTTGGATTTCAATGACATGTTAGATTACCATATTGCCAAGCAGGCGGATGTTACCATTGCCTGCGCCAAACTTCCGGAGTGGGAGGATGGTAAGAGATATGGAGTTGTACAGTTGGATGACAAGGGAGAGGTGATAAGCTTTGAGGAGAAGCCATTAGCTCCGAAGTCAGATATAGTATCAGCAGGAATTTATATTATAAGAAGACGCACTCTTATAGAACTTCTGGAACAGTGTAATGAGGAGGGCAGATATAACTTTGTTACAGATGTCTTCATGAGAATGACAGGTTCCAAGAAGATTGCGGGATATAAGATTCCTGGATACTGGAGTAATATCGCCAGTGTAGAGGGATATTACAGAACTAATATGGATTTCTTGAAGAAGGATGTACGAGATTTCTTCTTTCATGAGGATCCACCTATTTATTCGAAGTCCTATGATTTGCCACCAGCCAAATACAACAATGGTGCCAATGTGAAAAATAGTTTGGTGGCAAGTGGATGTATTATAAATGGTACTATAGAGAATTCAGTAGTATTTAAGAAGGTATTTATTGGGACTAATTCAGTGATAAAGAATTCTCTGGTACTAAATGGTGCATATATAGGCGATGATGTATATCTTGAGAATTGCATTGTAGAAAGTAATGAGACTATTCTAAATGGTTCTCGTTATGTAGGTGAAGAAGGTAATATCAAGATAGTTGCTGAAAGGCGAAACAGATACGATATGGTGTCAGAAGACAAAGGAAGCGGGGAGGAATAATTTTATGCAGATTACAGACATTCGCATCAGAAAGATTGAAAAAGAAGGAAAGATGAAAGCCGTTGTATCTATAACAATAGATGGTGAGTTTGTAGTTCACGATATCAAGGTTATAGAAGGTGAGAAGGGCATGTTTATTGCAATGCCTAGCAGAAAAACTGCTGAGGGTGAGTACAAGGACATTGCACATCCTATAAAGTCTGAAACTAGAGAGTCATTACAGAATATGATTCTTGATGCTTATGAGAAGCAGATGGCAGAGGGCGAATAATAAATCTGAAAAAATGGCACAATAAAGCTCCTAACCTTTTGGTTAGGAGCTTTTCTTTGTCATTTATGTGGAAAATGATTAAGCTTCTTTCTTAGCTTTCTTTCCGTATTTTAACTGTAAGTCTTCATCTCTCAAACCAACAGTTCCATCAGCATGTTCAAATGCAGCAAGCTCAGGATGCTCAACTTTTTCTTTTGTATAGTTTTCGTATCCGGTTTTGGCATGTTTCTGCTCAGCCCAAATTTTATCAGCAACTGGTCCCCATTCCTCAGAATAGTTATCACATTTTGCACAGAGATGCTCAACAGTCTCATCACTCTCTGCATTTGTTCCGTGTGCGCCAGTTTTCTCAACCATTTCTCTTAAGAGTTTAGGGTTCTCAAGCATTGGGCATGGACGTAAGTGATTTCTGTTAAATGGCTGTCCCTCATGGTATGCCTTGAAGAGAGGACTCTGTAACATCTCAAGGATTGAGTTGTCATGAATATTAGTATTTGAGAAGTGGATAAATACGCAAGGTTCTGCATCACCCTGTGCATTGATGTGGAAGTAGTTACGTCCACCGGCAATACATCCACCTACAAATTCACCATCGTTCTGGAAGTCCATAGGGAAGAATCCGATATCATTATCACCTGTGCGGACCCAACGAATTGTCTCAACCATCTTAGCACGCTGCTCAACTGTAGGCATAAGCTCTGGTACTGCATTCTGTCCTACTGGCATATAGTGGAAGTAGAAACCGAATCTTGCACCCTTGTCAGCGATGAAACGAAGGAATTTCTCATCTGTTACAGCTTCGATGTTCTGTCTTGTGTAGCAGATTGATGTTCCGTATACGATACCGTATTTCTTGAAGAGGTCCATTGCCTTCATAACTGCATCATAGTGACCGTCTCCACGTCTTGCATCATTTGTCTCAGGAGAACCTTCAATTGAGAGAAGGAATGTAATATTTCCTAATTCAACAACCTTCTCACAGAACTCTTCATCAATAAGTGTAGAGTTATCAAAGATTGCGAACATTGCATCATTGTGCTCCTCAGCAAGGCGAAGGATGTCTTTCTTGCGGACAAGTGGTTCTCCACCTGTCATCATGTACAGATATGTACCTAATTCCTTACCTTCTCTTACAATCTTGTCCATGTCCTCATATGACATGTTGTTCTTGTGACCATATGTACCTGACCAGCAACCTACACAATGCATGTTACATGCGTCAGTTGGATCAAAAAGAATAAGCCATGGAATGTTGCAATCGTACTTCTTTCTGTTTTCGCGGATGAGCTTTGTTCCTCTGAAGAATGCTTCGTATCCCAAGTTCAACAAGAACTTTCTGGCGTATTGAGGATTTGTCTCATCTAATACTCTGTTAATGAATTTAACCCAGCGATTGTTTGGATTCTTAACATACTCTTTGACATACTCAAATTTTTCTTTGTCCTCGTCTGATGAACCCCAGAATTTCTGAGCCTTATCAATAAGCTGTAAATATACTTTTGTTCTTGCCTCGTCACTGTCAGCTCCCTGGAGTTTTCCAACTATGCTGTCAATGAGCTTTTCGAAGACTTTACGCTCAGCTGCGTGCTGAGTTCTTTCGATCATAGAAGCCATAATACTTCCTCCCATTCTTAACCTTTTTAATGTATTATTTCTCATTTAACACTTGTCAGTATATGAAAAAGTACAAAAATATGACATATACAAAGAAAAAATTATGTTAGATACAATTATACATTTTCAAAGGTTTGTATAATTTGATAGATAGTTTGGCCGGTTATCTATGGTAGATAGGTTATATAAGTCTTGTAAATTTAATGTAAACTTTGTTGCAATGTGTTATACTAATTCAATAGGTGTAAGTATATGTGTACTTAGCCTGTTTGAGTTTATGAGATTTTACAAGGCTAATTTGGAGGTTTAAGCTATATAACCCTGACATAGGAGGCTTAACGATATGAGGATAGAGGACTTGATAAGTACGTATTCATACGCAGGTGATATCATTAGTGCTATCACCTGTTTTGTGTTGCTTGTACTTATAAGACAAGCGTTGTTTTTTACAACGGAAAATGATTTTCGACAAGTGAGTAAGGCTATTAGAATTGTAATGATTGGTGCTCTGGCAAATATTGCCTTTGCCCTGGTGGTTACCTATATGCCTGAGTCCACTGCTTTTGTCTTTCTGACAAGAGATGTATACCATTCATGCCTGCTTTGGGCATTATTCTTGTTTACAATCTATATGACTAAACTTGTGGGGTTCCCACCGAATAAGTTCAATACTTTGAGAGATGTTATGGGATTGATTGTAAATATTGGTATTTTCGCAGACATATTATCCCCTGTAACCAAGATTGGTTTCTATGAAAGTGATGGATTGTGGTACGACAGTACTTATGTGAAGCCTTTTACAGTGACATACATTATTTGTTTGCTCTTTATTGCATTTATGTTGCTGGGATATAGAAGAAGGCTCATTAAGCAGCTTCGTATCACATTTATTATTGTGGAATTGATTGTGGCAGTGGTGATGATTACGGAAAATGCTTTTGATTCCAATACATATACAACTTCAACATTTCTTATTCCTATAATTGCAGTGTTGATTTTAGTTCATTCAAAGCCATTTGATTTGATAACTGGTTCAATGGACAAGAGTGCACTGGCCAGCTTTATTCAGCATACAGGAAAACGCGGACATGAAGTGGATTATGTAATTCTGGAGATTAGATTGGACGATTTGCGAGAGATGCCTGAGGGCCTGGGACGCTTACTTTATTCTACATGGCAGACTTATTTCAAGAATGCTTTGCTATTCAACTATGATAAGGGTATGTATGTCATGGCTATAAGAAGACGAGGTGCCAGCGATGCGGCCAAAGCCAGATTGTATTCTCTTGTTCAGGAAGAACTTCCTATATATTATAGAGACTACATGCTGGATTATAAGATTCTGGCATTGCATGATGTTGACTTCGTGAAGAATCTGGACCAGCTGAAGGATATTATGACCTATGCTTTGGGCAAGATGGATTATAACACCTCGCGTATTGCTACTGAGGATGAGATTGAGAGATATTCCAAGATGGAATATATTGTGGAGCAGCTACAGGATATTGCTGAGAAGGGCGATCTCAATGATCCTAGAGTGCGAGTATATTGCCAGCCGGTGAAGAATATGCACACAGGTGCCTTTGATACGGCTGAGGCTCTTATGAGAATTGAGATACCGAAATACGGTATGGTATATCCGGATGTATTTATCAGGATTGCTGAGCAGAAGAAGCTTATTCATTCCCTTAGCCAAATTATAGTTCACAAGACCTGCAAAGCTATGAACCGGATTTTGGCTGATGGATATAAGATAGACAGAATGTCCATTAATTTCTCTCTGGATGAGTTGAGAGAACCTAATTTCTGCAATAATATTTTAGATATTATTCACAAGAATAATATACCTGAGAGCAAGATTGCCATTGAGCTGACAGAAGGTCAAAGTGATAGTGATTATGAGATTGTCCATGATAGAATCAGTGTGCTGAAGAAGTATGGCATCAAATTCTATTTAGATGATTTTGGCACAGGATATTCTAACTTCGAGAGAGTTATGAAGTTGGGAATGGATGTGGTGAAAATTGATAGATCCATGCTTATATATTCTCTAGGAGATCAACGAGCATGGTATATTATGAAGCATTTCGCAGGAGTCTTTAAGGAACTGGGATATGATATTTTATTTGAAGGGGTTGAGTCTGAGGAGCTTGAGGATTTGTGTATAGATTGCGATGCGGATTATCTGCAGGGATACAAGTTCTCTAAACCGATGCCTGTTGAGGATTTGTGGAAATATTTGGACAGATAAAATATTGAAAACTACTGCTTCAACGAGTATAATCCTAGATTGAGTGAATGGAATTAATATAAGGAGGAAATATAAATGACAGAGTGGAAGAATCTTGATACCCTTGATTCATTTAAGAAGTTGAAGGGGTTACAGAATGCAGTTGATTTAAAGTCTGAAATGTCTGGGGAAAATGGTGCTAAAAGAGTTCGCCAGTATTCAGTGAAAATGGCTGCAGGAATGAATTACAATTATGCAGCTAAGCAGGTGAATGCTGATGTATTGCAGGCTCTTGAGGAGTTGGCTTCAGAAGCACAGCTTGTGGAGAAATATAGAGAATTGTATGAAGGCGCTGTTATTAATACTGGAGAGAATAGACTTGTCCTTCATCAGTTAACTCGTGGTCAGTTGGGTGCTGATGTAGTAGAAGACGGCGTAAACAAGAGAGAGTTTTATGTAGAGCAGCAGAATAGAATTGCTGATTTTGCCAACAAGGTTCACAATGGTGAGATTGTAAATGGTGCTGGTGAGAAATTTACTACTGTAGTTCAGATTGGTATCGGTGGTAGTGACTTGGGTCCTCGTGCTATGTATCTTGCATTGGAGAACTGGGCCAAGGCAAATGATACATTCAAGATGAATGCGGAATTTATCAGCAATGTAGATCCTGATGATGCATCTGCAGTATTGAACAAAGTAGATGTAGCTCACAGTATTTTCGTATTGGTATCTAAGTCAGGTACAACACTTGAGACATTGACTAATGAGTCATTTGTTAAGGATGCTCTTGCCAAGGCTGGCCTTGATGCATCTAAGCATATGATTGCAGTTACAAGTGAGACATCTCCTCTTGCCAAGAGTGATGATTATCTGGCAGCATTTTACATGGATGACTATATCGGAGGTAGATATTCTTCAACTTCTGCAGTTGGTGGTGCTGTATTATCTCTTGCATTTGGTCCAGATGTATTTGCAAGATTCCTGGATGGTGCAGCAGAGGCTGACAAGCTTGCAACCAATGCTAAGCTTACAGAGAATGCAGCAATGCTTGATGCTCTTATTGGAGTATATGAGAGAAATGTATTGGGATATGAAAGCACAGCGGTTCTTCCATATTCTCAGGGACTTAGCAGATTCCCGGCTCATTTACAGCAGTTGGATATGGAATCAAATGGTAAGTCTGTAAATAGATTTGGTGAGTTTGTTGATTACAAGACTGGCCCGGTTATCTTCGGTGAGCCAGGAACAAATGGTCAGCACTCATTCTACCAGTTACTTCATCAGGGAACTGATATTATTCCTCTTCAGTTCGTTGGTTTCAAGAACAACCAGATTGGCAATGATGTTGTAATTCAGGGCAGCACAAGCCA
>ODAI012602324.1_pt1 | contig 15604 bp, 16 predicted proteins | sample 1539321 | NCBI WGS metagenome assembly ODAI01 (sample SAMN02144231, study PRJEB22623) | gut metagenome | biome: sheep rumen | host: Ovis aries | place: New Zealand
AGAGATGCCACCACCTTCTGCCACTTCTTCCATTTTTTCTGATATCGCAAAATCTGCTCAATTTTTTTCAGCAGAAAATCCATTCAGAACCCTCCTAACTGGTAAATGTTCAGCTGACGAATCCAAATCCCGACAGCGGCCATACCCTGAAAACAATTTTCCCGACGATCTGTTCATCAGAAACGCACCCGACCGCCGTGTTTCTCGAATCAATCGAAACTTCGCGGTTGTCTCCCATCACAAAGATGCGCTCCTCCGGGACCTGGTACGGCAGCTCGATATTGGTTTCTCCGAATGCCTTTGAATAAAGATACGGTTCCTTCAGCAATGCCTGATTGACATAAACATTTCCCTCTTCATCGATGTCTACCCAATCCCCGGAAACGGCTATTACACGCTTCACCAGAATGTTATTATTATAGTAGAAAGCGATGACATCCCCGCTCTTCATATTGTTTGTCTTGATTGATGCCACAAGGTCGCCGTTGTCGACCGTTCCGGTCATCGATGATCCATATATACGAAGGATCGGCATAAAAAGAACGGCTACAAGGACAGCCAACGCGGCAACCACTATAAGTGTAAAAGCCGTGTTTCGAAGCGTCCTCATAAAGTTTCTTCTATATGTATATCTGTCCAACTCCTTTTTTATGCTGTCGGTCGTCGGAAGCTCTTTCGGTCTTCTCATTCACTTTCCTCTAAAGCACCGGAGGTGTACTCTGCCATGTCGACAGTTCTCCGCTTTGCTCTCTTTTTCTTTGGTTCGCCGCTTCTTTGCATATTTCTGACATTTTCAAGGTAAAGGTCTGCAGCTTTCTGTGCCTCTTCAAACACTTTTGTTAATTGAAGAGATGCCTCCGCGATAGAGCCGGCGTTATCGATTATTATTTTCCGATCTTCCAGCTTATCTTCCAATTCCTTTACTCTTTTGCGCAGCTGATCTATTTCATAACTCTGATCAAGCATTATCTCAAGAAGCTCTGCTCTTCTCAGTTTTTTAAGATCTTTTTCAATCATGTAACATCCTTTATATGAAACTGTATCTGCTCATAGCTACAGATTGTATTTGCGTAAAATACGATTTTTCTTATACAGCTGAGAGCTATAAGTCTGTTTCCCATCATGGCAGAACAGCAAAACATATCTGTATTAATATATTATTATTACTGTAGCTTAAATCATAACATTTACTTTATCACACATTTTTCAAAGTAGATATGTATACAAGTAAAAACTTTGCTACAATAGACTATCGCGATGATTCTATACCTTGTATTCTTAACATACAAGCATGTGTTCCATTTTGTCACATTTTGTGAATTTTTTAAGTCCATATTCCATGTTAATATATCTATAAGGCATAGTTATTAAATACGCAAATTTCCAATTTCAATACACATATATCTCTTAACCCGCACACCAACAACGCACAATGAAAGAGTCCTGTAAAAATGAGTACACCCTTTTCAGAAGAACTGCATCGAATCAGAGTAGAAAAAGGACTGTCGCAGGCACAGCTCGCCGAACAGCTCTACGTCAACAGATCCACCGTTGCCCGCTGGGAGAACGGCAGCCGTCTTCCGGACGCAGTAATGCTTTCACGTTTATCCAACATTTTGGACATAGATATCAACAGGCTGCTCTCCGAAACAAACAGAAGCGTCAAGGCGCCGAACGTAGTTATAGTGGATGACAGGAAACTCGTTCTCTCCGGAAGCCTTCCCATCCTTGAGGAAGCGCTGCCGAACGCTGTTATAACCGGTTTTACCCGGCCCTCACAGGCCGTCGAATACGCCAAAACGCATACCGTTTCTCTCGCGTTTCTGGATATAGAACTCGGAAGAACTAACGGATTTGACCTCTGCCGCACGTTTCTTGAGATTAATCCCCGCACAAATATAGTTTTTCTGACCGCTTATATTGAATATTCCTTCGACGCCTGGAGCACCGGTGCCAGCGGGTTCATGCTCAAGCCTATAACAGTGGAAGGTATACAGGCTCAGCTCAAAACACTGCGATATCCCTTTTAATAAGGAGGTGCCTATGCACGATTTAATTGACCATCTAACCCTCATCATGTGCGGAGCGGGGCTGATGCTGTCCTTTTTGGGGCTTTGTGTCGCTATTGTTCTGCCCGGCATTGATCGATGGACCAGGCGCTTCTTCATAGCTTTCTTTACGGTTTTTCTTATTTACATCAGCTTCTGCATCCTTGATGTACTCACTGCCAACATTGCGGAGATTTTACAAGTTAACACAATCGTCACTTATATGGAATCACTATTCCTTCTGGTTTTGCTACAAATGGTGACAATATTTCTTCTGCACAGCTCTGACGAAGACTTGCGGACCAGCAGCTTATTTTATATTATTACCAACCTGAACATCATCGAACTCATCATGCTGCAATTCACACTAAATACGAAGCTCTTTTACTATATAGATGAGAATAACGGATTCAGCCGCGGCCCATGGTACCCGCTGATATGCGCTCCGGTTATTGCGTCTTTGGTCGCGATTCTGGCAGGTTTGATCCGCAGGCGAAAGAAACTACAGCAAAAGCGGTTTTACACTCTCGTAATCTGCCTGCTTCCACTGACTATCCTTTCATTTGTGCATCTTTATGTATCCGTCTTTTCGTATTTGTCACTTTGCATGGTATTCTTCATCATGTCAATGTTCTCGATCATCCTTCTTGATCTGATTGAACAATATGTGAAGCAGCAGGAGGAGATTGCAAGGCAGAGGGCCAATATAATGGTCTTGCAGATGCGCCCTCACTTCATCTACAACACGATGACAAGCATCTACTATCTCTGCGAACAGGATCCTCAAAAAGCTAAGAAAGTCACGCTGGACTTCACGAAATACCTGCGAAAAAATTTTACTGCTATTGTCAGCGAAAGCACCGTACCTTTTCACGAGGAGCTGGAACACACGCGCGCATATCTTGCGGTAGAGCAGGCTCAGTTTGAAGATACCCTTTTTGTTGATTACGATACGCCCCACACCAACTTCCGCCTCCCCCCGCTGACCCTGCAGCCAATCGTAGAAAACGCTGTTAAGTACGGACACGATCCGGATTCCGATCCTCTGCACATCACGATCCAAACGAGAGAAACGGAAGCGGGAAGCGAAATCATCGTGGAAGATGATGGCCCCGGCTTTAAAGCCTTCGATGTAACAACACCACATATCGCCCTGGACAATATCCGGCAGAGGCTGGAAATGATGTGCGGTGGTAAGATAACGATCACGGAACGTGACGGGGGCGGTACTGCGGTGAAAATCATGATACCCTAATTCCCATTAAAGTTCATTTAACTATTTCTGTCTGTTTCATGCTGTCATTGCAGACAGGAAAGTGTTATAATGAACCAAATATCTGGTACATTATCAGATAAAGAATATGACATAATCGGTGCCTGATCTCACACATCAGGGTAAAAGAGAAACAGGTGTGAATCCTGTACGAACCCGTCACTGTGATTGGGGAGTTGTTTCAGACAAAGCGCATTTGCGCAGTCACTGGCGTAAACCGGGAAGGCCGCCTGAAACATGCGGATGATCCGCAGACCCATAAGCCAGGAAACCTGCCGATTATCAGTGCATGGACGCTTGTCCCGAACCACGTGGATTTGGTTGCGCTATCATAAGCCGTCTCCGACGGCTTTTTCCTGATGGAAGAAGCTGAAAAATCAGCGGCTTTATACGTTCAGTATCGGGTTTTTAAGCGCCTCATCTATAGGATGGAGGCGTTTCTTGATGTATGCTCGATGTGTGCTTACGGCAGCGCAGATATCTATCATTGGTTATCCGGGCGAGACATGGATCGTACACAGCCTGCCTCTCCCGGCCGGTCAGCGCCTCTGCCGTAACCGTCAACCATCACAACATCTTAAGGAGAACAAAATGAAAAAAGCACTTGCAGTATTACTCATCACATCTATGACGATCGCATCTTTCGCAGCGTGCGGCGGCTCCGCTGCAACCACAGCCGATTCTTCCGCAAAGGAAGCTGTCTCGGAGCCGACAGCAAAGGCGGATGCTTCCGTCAGTACCGAAAGCGGCACCGATGAATTTGCTTCCGACCTGTCTGTCTCGGACACATCTGAATCCGAGGAAGCTGAAGAAGAAAACTATGAGACCGGTGACGCATCGAAGGATAATCCGCGAAATCAGAACGATATCGGAGAGAATGAGCTTCTGGTCGTCAGCTTCGGAACCAGCTACAACGATAATCGCACTAATACGATTGGTGCCATAGAGGATGCCCTTGAAAAAGCTTTCCCGGATTGGAGTGTCCGGAGAGCGTTCACCAGCCAGATCATAATCGATCATGTTAAGAAGCGTGACGGCGAAGAGATCGACAATGTGACCCAGGCTCTCGACCGTGCTGCAGAAAATGGCGTCAAAAATCTCGTCGTTCAGCCAACCCATCTGATGGACGGTCTTGAATACACGGACCTCGTGGATGAGATCGGCCGGTATGCGGATGCATTTGAAAAAATATCCATCGGCAAGCCTCTCTTAAGTACGCCCGAAGATTTCAAAGCGGTAGAGCAGGCCATCACACAGGCCACATCATCCTTTGATGACGGACAGACGGCAATAGTCTTCATGGGACACGGCACAGAAGCAGAGTCCAATAAAATTTATGATGAAATGCAATCCACACTCACGGCGGACGGATTCAGCAATTATTATGTCGGAACCGTTGAATCCACGCCGACCGTTTCGGATGTCCTGGAGCAGGTAAAGGCCGGGGATTATAAGCGGATCGTACTCAGACCGCTTATGGTTGTGGCAGGCGATCACGCCAACAATGATATGGCAGGCGACGATCCCGATTCCTGGAAGAGTATCTTCGAAGCCGAGGGATATGACGTTGAATGCGTTCTTGAGGGACTCGGCTCAGTCGAGGCAATCCAGCAGCTTTACGTTGCGCATGCCGAAGAAGCAGTCAATGAGATTCTTTCCTGACAGCATTTTTCTTATATAAAAAGGAGATGTTTATGACTCATAAAAAGATAATGGCTCTCTTTCTGGCCGCACTCCTCTCCCAGGGAGTTTTCACAGGATGCAGCAATGCAGATACGGGAGCAACAATATCAGATAATTCAGGTAAAGAGTCCACGGCAGACGCCTCCTCCGGTTCAGACCACTCAGAGGAGGAATCTACGGTGAGCGCTGCTTCGGATTCAGCTCATTCCGATACAGAGTCCGCGACCGCAGGCGTAGCTACGGCGGATGAAATGGCGGATATCGTAGACGTCGTCGAGGAAGGCATGGTGCCGGTTCGGGCATCCGATATCGAAAACGGCGTTTATACCGTCACCGTTGATTCCAGCTCCTCCATGTTCAAGATCACGGACTGTACACTTGCCGTATCCGATGACAAAATGAGTGCAGTCATGACCATGAGCGGTACCGGCTATCTTTATCTCTACATGGGGACCGGAAACGAGGCTGTCGCTGCCGATAAAGCGGACTATATAATATATGAAGAAACAGCTGACGGGACTCATACTTTTACGGTACCGGTCGAGGCGCTCGACCAGGGAATCGCCTGTGCCGCATACAGCAAGCGCAAGGAGCAGTGGTATGACCGCACGCTCCTCTTCCGTTCAGATTCTCTCCCGGTGGAGGCCCTGAAGAACAGCAGCTTTACAGATCCAAGAGACCTGGATCTCAAGGACGGTATCTACACTGCGGAAGTGACCCTTGAAGGCGGATCAGGAAAAGCTTCCGTCGTTTCTCCTGCGAAGATAACGGTCAGGGACGGCCAGGTTTGGGCGGAAATCGTCTGGAGCAGCAACAATTATGATTTTATGGAAATTGAGGGAAAGCGCTATGACCCGGTCAATTCGGAGGGGAATTCGACATTTGAAATTCCGGTGTCCGGATTTGACTATAAGATGCCTGTCAGCGCGGATACTACAGCGATGAGTACGCCGCATCTGATCAACTATACGCTAACTTTCGACAGCGAATCAATTTCCGAAGCCGAGCCGTCTGCATGACGGGTTTCTAAAAAGGCAATCTCGTCATTCTCACATATCGAGAGGTCATTACATGCTAAAAGCGAAAGCGCTCCAATTCAATGTTCTTACCATCGTTCTCTGTGCCGGACTGATTTCGGGATGCGCAGCGTTACAGTGTAACAGCCGGGATATGTCTTCCGAAAAGAGCTTTGCTGAGGAAGTCTCTTCCGAGGATGCAATATACGAAGAAGCAAAGTCCGATTCCTCCATGAGCTCACAGGCGGAGGCTATTTCTGCCCCCGCCTGGGCCTCGATGAAAAAAACCGGCGATCTGACTCTCGATTACGCCTCGGAATTCTCTGTCGATTTTTATGATGATTACAGTCTTATCACGATCAGCGGCACAGACCGGTATCTTCTCATTCCGAAAGACGGAAAATGTCCGTCAGATCTCGACCGGGACATCATCCCTGTAGAGACCCCCGAAACAATTTATCTGGCTGCCTCTGCGGGGATGGATTATTTCCGGGTTCTGAATTCACTGGATAAAGTCCGTATGACAAGTACACAGGCTGTCAACTGGTCTCTTCCCGAGGTCGTCTCGGCTCTTGAAACAGAAGACATGCTCTATGCGGGAAAATACAGCGCACCGGACTATGAATTGCTCCTCAAAGAAGGCACCGATCTTGCGATCGAATCGACCATGGTTTACCATGTGCCTGAAGTAAAAGAGAAAATAGAAAAGCTCGGCATTCCCGTACTCGTGGACAAGTCCAGCTACGAAAAGCATCCCCTTGGCCGAATGGAGTGGATAAAGCTCTACGGTCTGCTGCTCGGGATTCCCGGCGAAGCGGATGCCTTTTATGATAAGCAGATCGACTCTCTGCGGGCAGTGCCGGAACTGTCCGTGATGCTGACAGATGCCCCGGCATCAGGCGATTCCGCAGACAACACCCGGAATTCGGGCGCGGATAGTTCAAAATCGGGTTATTCCGCAGACAGTGGTCCAACCGTCGCATATTTCTATATCACATCTTCCGGTACCGCAAGTATCCGCAGGCCGGGCGACTACATCTCACGCATGATCGAACTTGCCGGAGGAATATATGCCTTCGGGGATATATCTGAGGCGGAAGACAGTTCACAGGCTTCCATGACTATGCAGATGGAGGCCTTTCTTGATCGTGCTCTCGATTCGGATATTCTTATTTACAGTACATCCATCGACAGCGAGATTAAAACGCTTGAGGATCTCTACGCAAAAGTGCCCATGCTGAGACAGAGCCGGGCCGCGGCTGCGGGAAACATCTGGATCACCGGCAAGAACATGTATCAGCAGACCACCGCCGTCGCGCAGATCATGCTGGAACTGCATGAAATCGTTGCCGGAAACGCCAGTGGACAGATGGAATTTTTCACGCCGCTGTAAACCTCTGCATCCCGACCAAAGAAGCATCTGTGAACTCCTGCATCCCGGCCAAAGAAGCATCTGTGAACTCCTGCATCCCGGCCAAAGAAGCATCTGTAAATTTCTGCATACCGGATGATGCATTTTCATAAACTCACCTGATAATAAGAGAGAGTACTCATATGGCACGGAAAACCGTACAACGGAGCTCATGTTTCTTTATTCTTGTGCTCCTCCTCATCCTTCTGATTATCCTGAATATCAATTCCGGCAGCATCCGGGTTAGTCCCGGAGAGATCCTGCGCATTCTGACTTCCCGCGGAAGCACGGACACATCGGGCCAGATCATCCTGGAGATCCGGCTTCCCCGCATCATCGCTGCCGCCCTTTTAGGCGGCGCGCTCTCCGTCTCCGGCTTCCTTCTGCAGACATTCTTTCACAATCCGATCGCCGGCCCCTTCGTGCTTGGAATCTCATCCGGCGCCAAGCTTACGGTCGCCCTGACCATGATTTTCTTCCTGAGCCGCTCCGCCTCGATCGGCAGCGCGGGAATGGTGGCGGCGGCATTTGCGGGAGCCCTTCTCTCCATGGGATTTGTTTTGATTATCTCCACCAAGGTACGAAATATGGCCCTGCTCGTTGTCTGCGGCGTCATGATCGGCTATATATGTTCCGCAATTACGGATTTCGTCGTCACTTTTGCGGATGATTCTGACATCGTGAACCTGCATAACTGGGCGCTGGGAAGCTTTTCGGGGATAAGCTGGGCAAATGTCCGCGCCATCACGCTCATCGTCCTTCCCTGTCTTATATGTGCCTTTCTTCTCTCAAAACCGATGAACGCCTACCAGCTCGGAGAAGGCTACGCGCAGAATATGGGTGTTAATGTCCGCATGTTCCGCCTGCAGCTCATTCTCCTCTCCAGCATGCTGTCCGCATGCGTGACAGCATTTGCCGGACCGATCTCTTTCGTCGGCATCGCCGTTCCGCACCTGATTCGAAGTCTTTTCGGGACGGCCAGACCGCTCATCGTGGTTCCCGCATCGTTCCTGGGAGGCGCCTGCTTCTGTCTTTTATGCGATCTGATCGCAAGGTGCGCATTTGCCCCGACCGAGCTGTCGATCAGCTCGGTGACTGCCGTCTTCGGAGCTCCCGTAGTCATATGGATCCTGCTGTACAGGAAGAGGTGACCGATGAAAAATATCTCGTTAAGAACAGAAAATCTGAAAGCGGGCTATGACCGCACGCCGATCTTAGACGGCATATCGCTCCGCGTGGAACCGGGACAGATTCTGACGCTCATCGGGCCGAACGGAGCGGGCAAATCCACCCTGCTGAAGACCATATCCATGCAGCTTACGCCTCTTGGCGGAGCCGTTTATCTCGGCAAGGATTCCATGCGGGACCTGTCCGCCAATGAAATCGCTAAAAATATGTCCCTCCTTCTGACGGAGCGGATCGATCCGGAGCTCATGACCTGCCGCGACCTGGTCGAGACAGGGCGGTATCCCTACACCGGACGTCTCGGCATCCTGTCCGAGGAGGACCACCGGAGAGTTCTGGAGGCTATGTCTTCTACCCATGTGGCGGACCTTGGCGACCGGCCGTTTGCCGCTGTCAGCGACGGGCAGCGCCAGCGCGTTCTCCTTGCCCGCGCCCTGTGTCAGGACCCCGGAGTCCTTCTGATGGACGAGCCGACCTCCTACCTAGATATTCATCACAAGCTTGAACTTCTCGGCCTGCTCCGAAGGCTGGTGCGGGAAAAGAATATTTCAATCATAATGTCTCTGCATGAGATCGACCTGGCTCAGAAAGTCTCGGACATCATCCTCTGCATAAAAAACGGCAGGGTAGACCGGATGGGCGCTCCGGAAGATATTTTCTCCGATGAATATATAAAAACCCTGTTCGGCATCGAACAGGGCACTTATCTTACATATTGCGGCTCGCCGGAGCTTCCGAAAGCTCCGGGAAAGCCGAGGGTTTTTGTAATTGGCGGCGGAGGCAGCGCACTGCCGACTTACCGAAAACTTCACAGGCAGGGGATTCCGTTCGCGGCGGGCATCCTTCATGAAAATGATCTGGAGTATCCGATCGCATGCGCACTGGCCTTAGAGGTCATTTCCGAGAAGGCGTTTGAACCGATCTCCGATGAGACTTTCGAGAAAGCCGAAAGGCTGGCGGCTTCCTGCGAAGAAGTCATCTGTTGTCTCAGGGATTTCGGATTCCTGAACGCCAGATGCAGGGAACTTATATGCGGGCGGAGCGTCACGTTTCCCGACCACGAGACCTGAAACTCTGTCACGGACTTTATCACCGGTGCCGCTTCACGACCCGTAACGGATCCTTTCGGGCCTCTGACCTGAAAAGTCTGTCACAGTCTTAAATTATCGGTGCCGCTTCACGACCCGTAACGGATCCTTCCGGACCTCTGACCTGAAAATCTGTCACAGTCTTACATCACCGGTGCCGCTTCACGACCCGTAGCGGATCCTTCCGGCTGCGCAGGAGATAAAGAAGGCTGCAATATCAATCACCACGATTGTGGAGCCTACCGGCGTTCCCGCCAATATTGAGATCAGGATTCCCAGCGTCGCACAGATTACCGACACTACGGCCGAGCAGATTGTGACCGTCTTGAAGGTCCGAAATACACGCATCGCGGACAGAGCCGGGAAAATGACCAGCGCCGAGATGAGCAGGGAGCCGACCAGGTTCATCGCAAGCACGATGATGACAGCGATGGTAACGGCAATCAGGAGATTATATCCGTTGACATTAGTCCCGACAGCTTTGGCAAAATTCTCGTCAAATGTGACTGCAAAGATCTTGTTGTAGAACACGACAAATATCACCACGACCGCGATGGAGAGAATCACGCAGAGCCACACCTCCGTTATGGATAACGTGAGGATCGAGGTGGAGCCGAACAGCGTACTGCACACATCGCCCGACAGGTTCGTCGAGGTCGAGAAAATGTTCATGAGCAGATAGCCGACGGCAAGCGCGCCGACCGAGATCATCGCGACGGCCGCGTCTCCCTTGATCTTGGTATTCTGACCGGTCCGAAGGAGCAGGACCGCGCACACGACGGTCGCCGGCAGAACGAACAGCATATCATTAGAGAGATTGAGGACCGACGCGATTGCAATCGCTCCGAACGCCACGTGGGACAGTCCGTCACCGATGAACGAGAACCGCTTCAGAACAAGCGTCACGCCGAGCAAGGAAGAACAGAGGGCTATCAGGACTCCTACGATCAGTGCATAGCGGACAAACGGAAAGCCAAAATAATATGTAAGCGTCTGTATCATTTTCCGCCCTCCTCTTCCTCAAAACGTGCTGTGAACAGTCTCCCCTCACGGCTCTCCAGATACTCCTCTTTCGTTCCGAAGAAGATCGTACTGCCGATATGCAGAATATGCGTCGCATAGCGGACCGCTGCCTGCACATCGTGTGACACCATAATGATCGTCACACCCTCATCCTTATTCAGGTGGTCGATGAGCGTATACATGTCATTTGTCACCTTCGGATCAAGACCGGACACCGGCTCATCCAGAAGAAGGATCTTTCGTGTCGCGCAGAGCGCTCTGGCAAGCAGCACTCTCTGCTGCTGCCCTCCGGAGAGCTCCCGGTAACAGCGGTCGGTGAAGTCCGAAATCCCCATCCGTTCGATATTTTCCCTTGCCATCTGCTTTTCCGCTTTTGTATAGAAGGGATGGAACTTTCCTCTCGCCTGACAGCCGGAGAGGACGATTTCCCATACCGAGGCAGGAAAATCCCTCTGAACAACGGTCTGCTGAGGCAGGTAGCCGATTTCTCTCGCGGTCACACCGTCCCCGGTCGTGATGGTTCCCGCCATCGGGTTCATCAGCCTGAGCAGTGTTTTCATCAGGGTCGATTTTCCGGATCCGTTCTCACCGACGATGCACAGATAGTTTCCTTTATTCACTTCAAAACTCAGGTCATGTACGAGGACGTCTCCCTCGTATCCCAGAGTCAGATTTTTGCATGTAAGCTGTGCCATAATTTATTCCTCCCGGTCCGATACCGGCGTTCTTTTCTTTCAGTCCGTTGCTCCGTTCATCGAGATTCCCACGATCTTGGACCTGCACTCCTCACACACGCCGTAAAAAACGGTCCGGATCGGGTCAAGCGAAAAGCCATGGTGCTCAAGCATATGCTCTCGCAGATTCGATATCTCATCACATTCGAGGTGAATGAGCCGGCCGCAGCTTTCGCACTTGCAGTGGAAGCATGCGGGCCTGTGGCAATTTGTCTCCCTGTCTATATATTCGAACAGAGCGCCTCCGTTGCTGTCCAGCACATACCGGTTCACCTCCCCGGATTCCACCAGCCTTTCGAGCTGACGGTAGACGGTGGTCATACCGATCCGGCTGCCGCGCTCTTTCATGCCGTCGAAGATTTCCTGGACCGTCATCTGCTGTCCGGGTACGGATTCCATGAAAGCCAGCATTTCCGTATAATGTTTTGTTCTGTACTGCGATTTCGCCATTCTATCATCCTCCGGAAAGTCCTTACGTGACAAAGCAATCTGAAAAGCTTTTTCATTTTATCACCTGCGGTCTTTTTGTCAACACAAATTCGGAAATCGTTTTCATTTTTTGCCGCATATGAAACATGAAATAAGAAAAAGAGACTGCCCGCCGGGACAGACATACAGGATATGTCGTTCCCGGCGGAACAGCCTCTTTTAGTCGCCTTTAAATGCTGTTTACAGTTTCTTGAGCGTCACGAACTGATACAAATGATAGGCCAGCTGGACCGGAGTCGGCAGTACGGCATCTGCAAGCGTTTCAAGGACAATCCTCTTTCGAAGCTTCCTCTTAAGTTCGGGGGCCAGATGCCTTGCGAGAAGCTCTTCCGAACCGAGGAAATCTTCCTCCTCGGGATGTCTGACCAGATAATTCTTGACGATCTCAATATCCTCTGTATCCATCAGATCAAGCAGTTTAATAATCTCCTCTCTCGGACAGTCGTAAGTGATTCCCACGCCGCCTGTCGAGCGATAGATATCCACCTTGGAGATTCCCGGATCATTCATCAGTTCAAATCTCAGGATATCCGCTTCATCGGCCGTCATATGCTTCAGAGTCGAGCATCTGATTCGTATTTTGTTCTTTGATTCGTGAGCTATTGTGTACTTCATATCACTCCTTTATATCCCCTCAAGGCATACTCAATTCCTGCTGCCTTGCCAGTTGTTCTCATCTACATGTTCGATAGCTCAGAACACTGCGAAAGCGCACCCAGTTCCTGCCGCCTTACCACAGTATCATATTCCCGCAGTATGTATCTTTTATTACGCCGAGCACTTCTCTTGTCACATTGTTCGGCAGGAAATGAACGACCGACCCCGATGCAAGTCCCGAGGCACTGTCAAGGCCTTCTTTCTTTGCAATCCCGAGCGCGCGGTACATGTGAAAATCATTCGTCACGATGCCGACCGTCGCATCGCCGCCGGGAAGAAAAGCCTTGCTGTACCGTATATTTTCAGCGGTGTTCAGAGCCTTTTCCTCGAGAATAATGCGATTCTCATCAATCCCCCTTGCGATAAGGTAATCGGCCATCCCACGGGCTTCCGTCACGGGTTCATTTGAACCTTTGGCACCGGTCACAATACAGATCGTCGACGGATTCTGTTCGAGATATTCCGCGGCAGAGTCGAGCCGATACTTCAGCACGACGCTCGGGCCGTTCTCTCTGACCTGCGCGCCGAGGACTATGATGTAGTCGAGAGGCGTGTCGCATTTGCTTTCAAAGCACCGTCCGATCCTGACCGTAAGAGAGATGAAGACACCGGCACCTAAGCAGAGCGCAATGCAGGCCAGACACAGTAACCATTTCGGCATCAGCAGATACCATTTACAGCGCATTCCGCACCCGCAGAGCAGAAGGTATGCGCCCATGGCGAACCAGAAGAAGAAAAATTTACTTCCGGACGCCGCGAGCATGATCAAAAGACCATAACAGAAGCTCACGATCGCGAGCATAAAAAATACAATCATCAAAGTTCATTCCCATTCGTCTCGATGACATGTTTGTACCAGTCAAAGGACTTTTTCTTTCTTCTTTCAAATGTACCGCTGCCGTCATCCGCTCTGTCCACATAAATCATGCCGTAGCGCTTGGACATCTCACCGGTGGATGCGGAGACAAGGTCGATGCAGCCCCACGGCAGGTAGCCCATCAGCGGAACGCCGTCGATATTGACCGCGTCATCCATGACCTTGATATGTTCTCTCAGATAATCGATTCTATAATCGTCATTGATGGTGCCGTCCGCCTCGATTACGTCCTTCGCTCCGAGTCCGTTCTCCACAATGAAGACCGGTTTCTGGTAGCGGTCATACAATGAGTTGAGCGTCACGCGGAGACCGAGCGGATCGATCTGCCATCCCCATTCGGACACTTTCAGGTAGGGGTTCTTCGTGCTGGCGAATACATTTCCGGAGGTCTGCTTTCCGATCATCTCAGGATCGGTGCTGACGCATCTGCTGGCGTAGTAGCTGAATGTCACATAATCAACGGTGTTCTCCCTGAGAATTTCCAGGTCTCCCGGCTCCATGACAGGCATAACGCCTTCTCTTTCCATCTGTTTTAGCGCATACGCCGGATACTCGCCCCTGCTCTGAACATCGATGAAGAAATAGTTGTCTCTGTCTCTGCAGATAGATTCCCACACATCTTCCGGTCTGCAGCTGTAGGGATAAAAGTTTCCGCCGGCGAGCATACAGCCGATCATGGCGTTCGGTGCGAGTTCATGGCCGATCTTCGTTGCCAGGGCGCTTGCAACCAGTTCATGATGGGCTGCCTGATAGGTGATCTTCTTGCGGTCTTCTCCCTCATCGAAGCGGATGCCTGCCGCCATGAACGGGAGGGCCAGAAGCATGTTGATTTCATTGATGGTCAGCCAGTACTTGACCTTGTGACCGAAGCGCTCGAAGAGGACGGTCGCATAGCGGACGAAGTATTCGATCATTTTTCTGTCTTTCCAGCTTCCGATGGTGTCGACAAGGTGCATCGGGGCATCGAAGTGTACGATTGATACCAGAGGCTCGATGCCGTACTTGAGGCATTCATCAAATACGCTGTCGTAGAAGGCGAGGCCTTCTTCGTTGGGCTCCGTGTCATCACCGTTCGGGAAGATGCGGGTCCAGTTGATGCTCATGCGGAAGCACTTGAAGCCCATTTCGGCCATCATGGCGATGTCTTCCTTGTAGTGGTGATAGAAATCAATGCCGAGATGTGCGGGGTAATAGTGGTCGGCGTCCGGGGCGGAGACGTGCATGTCGCCACGGATGATGGGGAATCTGTCCTTGCCGTGCGGGATGACGTCGTTGGTGCTGAGGCCTTTGCCGCCTTCGTTCCAGCCTCCTTCACACTGATTGGCGGCGGTGGCGCCGCCCCATAAAAAGTCTTTTGAAAATCCCATGATTTACCTCTCTTGTGTAGAACTGACTGCGTATAGTTACTTTAGTTGGTTACATTATAGCATACTATTGGGGGGCAGGGATTACTTCCTTGTCTTTTGTCACGGTGGGCAGACCTGAAGCGGCTCTGCCGGGCTTTTTCCCCCTAAATACAAAAACAGACTCCGGATTTCTCCGAAGTCTGCATATATACAATTCCCGATGCAACAAGATCAGCGCTTGCTGAACTGCGGTGCACGACGAGCACCTTTGAGACCGTATTTCTTTCTCTCCTTCATACGCGGATCACGTGTAAGGTAGCCGGCTTTCTTAAGTGTCGGACGGAACTCCTCATCCAGCTTGCAAAGCGCACGTGCAAGACCGTGACGGATTGCACCGGCCTGGCCTGTGTATCCACCGCCGCGAACCGTTACGATCACATCATACTTGCCTACACCATCGACAACTACGAGCGGCTGACGAACAACAACCTTCAGAGTCTCCATTCCGAAGAACTCATCAATGTCGCGCTTGTTAATTGTGATCTGGCCGTTACCCGGTGTAACATATACTCGTGCTACAGAGCTCTTTCTTCTGCCTGTACCATAAAACTTTTCGCTTGCCAACGTCGTACCCTCCTATCAGAATTTAATGTCAAGGACTTCCGGTTTCTGAGCTGCCTGCTCATGTTCCGGACCTGCATAGACATGAAGTTTCGAATACATCTGCTTGCCAAGAGCGCCCTTCGGGAGCATACCGCGAACTGCGTGCTCTAC
>ODAI010429585.1_pt1 | contig 15603 bp, 13 predicted proteins | sample 1539321 | NCBI WGS metagenome assembly ODAI01 (sample SAMN02144231, study PRJEB22623) | gut metagenome | biome: sheep rumen | host: Ovis aries | place: New Zealand
GTTAACAAAAAAATTGAGAAATATTACTTTTAGCACCATTTTTTTAAACATTTTCCAATAGACAAGATTTATTTTGGTGCACTATATAACCGCTGGCGCAGTGTTGGGTAGTTGTGTGCTCATGATGCGCCAGGGCTTGGGGTAGAGGTTGTTGGCTCGATTGCCCAGGTTGTTGGCAAAGCCCAAAATCGCCCCATTATAGGTCACGAGAATGTAGCCTTGCTGTGCATCGATGCTGATGGCATCACCTCGCAGATAAGCTAGGGCAGTGCTGTAGTCAACTTCAACCCTTGTGAATGCAGTGTGATTGATGTGAGGCGACATGGCAAGCTGGTGTGAGGGCACAATCTTCTTGCCTTTGATAGTTCCAAGTTTTATGCCAAACTCTTTGACAACATGAAGCTTGCCATATTGTTCTTTAAGTTTTGCTTCAATGAATGATGGCGTGGCCACAACATCGCCATTGCTCTCTTGCAGATAGTACCCATCTTGAACCCACGACTTCGCTGGAATGATTTGGGCATTGGGACTGGAAGTCTTGCTGGGTTTGTTTTTGCCGGGTTTGGTTGCTTTGCTCGGGGCGTCGTTTTTCCTGAGTACGCACATGAAAAGACCTTCGCCTTTCACGCGATGGGGAAAGAACCTGTAACAAGGGTAATTGCGGCCGACCGAAGGATGGATGTTCCAGCCGGGGAGGGTGGGGATTTCAATGACTGAGGCACCTAGAGTGTCGATGATATAGTCGACAATTTCCTCATCCTCTTGGGCATTGTAAGTGCATGTGCTGTAAATCATTATTCCGCCAGGCTTGAGAGCATTCCACACGTCGTCAAGGATGGAGCGCTGGCGGGTAGCGCACTGCTGCACTAGAGAGCGCGACCATTGTTCTACTGCCTCTGGATCTTTGCGGAACATGCCTTCGCCACTGCAGGGCACATCGGCGGCAATGATGTCAAACTCATGGGTCATTTCTCCCAGCGCCCTGGGTTTGTCGCAGGTTACCATGCAGTTGTCTGCTCCCCATTTAATGACATTCTGGGCAAGCACCTGAGCGCGTTGTGGCATGATATCGTTGGCAACCACTAAACTCTCGCTGGGAAGCGCTTGCAGTGCCGCAGTGGTCTTGCCCCCAGGTGCGGCACACAGGTCGAGGTACTTAACAGGCTTTGTTGCAAGGTGTTTTATCGCATGGTAGATAAACATCGACGACGGGTCTTGAACATAATAGCATCCTGCGTGGAACATGGGGTCGAAGGTGAACTGTGGACGCTCATCAAGGATGGCTCCATGCTCACACCACGGCACTTTGACGGCAGCATTGGGCATTTTTTCAGTCTTGGATATATTTGTTCTCACCGCCACTATGGGAGATGTGGTTTCAATGGCTTCTATCAGCGACTGAGCCTCGGCAGGGGTCAAGATGTCGTTTATCTCTTGTGTGAATGTGGGGTCAAGTTTCATAATAAACCTACTAGTTGATGATGCAAATTTATTGAAAAATATTCATCTGGCAATGATAAAACTGGATTAATTATAATAAAACATAAAGTGTTTATTTAAGTTAGTTGATATAAACACTTTGATATTAAATATTTGTGGCAGTATTAGTTTGGTTCAATAATTTGCTTGTTAATAACATTTTATTAAAAAAATTGTAAAAAAGAATTGTCATGTGAATATAAAATCGTATCTTCGTAACATTATTAATTTATAGATTATTGCATATGACTAGATTTTCAAGATTTCTTATGGCAGTCTTGGTGACTTGTGTGGCAGTACCAAGCATGCAAGCCGAGCATTTGATAGTGATTGGAGCCAATGACACTCACAGCCAGGTTGAGCCTGCTAGTGATGGGTTGGGAGGTCTGTTTAGAAGAAGAGCGGCAATGGACGAGATTCGTCGCAACAACAAGAATGTGATTGCTGTGCACGCGGGCGATGCTGTGCAGGGAACTCTCTACTTCTCAATGTTTAAGGGAGATGTGGAGTATGCTTCCATCGATTCTCTGGGTTATGACATTATTGTTCTTGGCAATCATGAGTTTGACAATGGCATCGATGAGCTGGCTGCACACTACAAAAAAATCAAGGCGGCAAAACTCTCGGCCAACTATGACTTCAGTAACACACCGCTTGCAGGGGTTATGCAGCCCTACTACATTAAGTCGGTTGCTGGCAAGCGCATAGGATTCTTTGGAATAAATGTCGACCCAAAGGGCTTGATTAGCGACGACAAGTATCCAGGCATGATCTACCTTGATAATGGCGAGGTTGCCGAGGCTACTGCCAAATATCTGAAAGAGGTGCAAAAGGTTGATTTCACTATCATGGTGTCGCACATAGGGTATTATCCCGAGGCTGTGGGGCAGGTGGGCGATTCTATCATCGCCAGCCGCTCGCATTACATCGACATGATAGTGGGAGCTCACACTCACACACTCCTGCAACCTGGCGATCCTCGCACTCAAGTGAAGAATGCCGACGGCAAGATTATCACCATTGGCCAAAATGGCAAGTGGGGAAAATATATAGCCACCTATGACATCGACCTTGATAATTTCACAGTGAAATATGGTCAGGTAAAACTTGATCAGTCGCTTGACGCTAAGGCCAATTATCCCGCAATGGCGCAGTGGCTGGCTCCTTACAAGTTCAAGGTAGACAGTGTGATGAATAATGTGCTGGGCACTTCGGTGAGAGCTATGGGCGATGGTGATATCCCATCACAAAACTGGCTGTGCGACGCTGTTATGGAAATGATGCCTGGCATTAGTGGCATTAACAAGATTGACGGTGTGATCATGAACAAGGGTGGCATCCGTCAGCCCATGCCCAAGGGTGATGTTTCTGAAGGTCTCATGGGTTCTATGTTCCCCTTCGACAACCGTTTCATGGTTGTGGAAGTGAAGGGTAGCGACTTGCTCGAGGCACTCAGGGTCATGGCAACTCGCGGTGGCGACGCTGTGAGCAAGGAGTTCAAGGTGGAGTTTGCCGGCGAGGGCGAGAACACTCGCATTGTCTCTGCCAAACTCAATGGCAAGAAAATTTCTCCCAACAAGACCTACAAGATAGGGTCCATCGATTACCTCATCAACGGTGGCGACCACATGGAAGCACTGGGCAAGGGCGCAAAGCTCTTTGTCGACACTGTTCCTTATGGAAATCACATGAAGGACTACATCAAGATGCTCACCAAACAAGGTAGGGTAGTCGACGCAAGCGATGTGGCTCGAATGTATAAGAAATAACTTATTGTTTTAATACTTTTTTGAGGTGGGCTTTTTCTCCCACCTCAAAGTTTGTTTTGATGTACCGCGATGAAAAACAGGATTCTTAGCACTTTCTCGGTTGTTCTTGCCTTGACGCTCCTTAATGTGGGGCATGTTCAGGCGATAACACCATCTATCCTTAACAGGGCAAACTCCCGCTCTATGGAGCAATGGGTCAATGACACCTACTCAAAGTTGACACCCAGCGAGCGCATTGCCCAAATCATTATCATGCCCATTTGCCCAGGCACTGCCACGGCAAGAGACTCGGTGAAGAAATTTGTCGCCGACTATAAAGTGGGTGGGTTGATATATGAGAGGAGCGACATTGCCACTCAGGCATCAATCAACAATTATGCCCAGTCGCTTGCATCAATCCCCCTGATGATAGCACTCGATGCCGAGTGGGGATTGACCATGCGAATGAGTGACGCCCAGGTTTTCCCAAGAAACTTGCTGCTGGGAGGAATAGGCGACGACAAGTTGCTCTATGAGTATGGAAAGGAAGTGGCAAGAGAATGCCGCATCATGGGGGTACATGTGAATTTTGCACCAGTGCTCGATGTAATCGACCGTGAGGGCGCAGTGCTTGGCACTCGCTCGTTTGGATATAGCCCTGAAATGGTTGCCCGCAATGGCATCGCTTTTGCCAAGGGGCTTGAGGATGGGGGAGTGCTATCGACCGCAAAGCACTTTCCTGGTCACGGCTCAGCGGTTGCCGACTCTCACAAGGAGTTGCCCTTCATCGACAAGTCCTATGTAGAGATGAAGATGTATGACCTGCTGCCATTCAACAAGTACATAGAGGCAGGTCTTGGTGGAATGCTCACCGCTCACATCGACGTCGACTTCCTTGACGATGGCACAATGCCCTGTTCGCTATCACCTGAGTGTGTCACTGGTTTGCTCAAGAATGAGATGGGCTTTGAAGGACTGGTGTTCACCGATGCCCTGCAAATGGAAGGAGCAAAGGCCGTGGAGGGAGATCCGTGTGTAAACGCCATCCTTGCCGGTAACGACATCCTGCTCATGCCTGGCGGTGTGGAGACAGCCATCGATGCTGTGATGCAAGCTATCGTCAATGGCAAGATCACCTGGGGCGACATTGAGCAGCGCTGCAAGAAGATGCTGCGATACAAGTATGCCCTGGGCATTAACGACAGCGCCAGGCAGCCCATTGATGCTGCTAAGGCTAAGGAGGATATCAACAGCCAGTATGCACAGGACCTCAATCGCAGGTTGATAGCCGCTTCGGTAACAGTGTTGACCAACGACAAGGACATACTGCCACTGGCATGTGCCAATGAGGAGACACTGCCTGTTATCACCTTGGGCCTGGGCGAGAGCAATTCTCTCGACAACATGTTCCAGCAGCGATGTGGCTCCTATGTTCACACTCGCCCAACCAACGCATCAGCATCGCTGATGGCCCATGGCAAGAAGAACGAGGTGATAGTCGCTATCGCCGACACTCTTGAGATAGACAATGCAATCGCCATTACTAAGCATTTCAAGAAAAGCATAGTTGCTGTGCTCGACCAGCCCATCAACATTCATTGCTATTCAAAACTCCTAACCACACCATCGGTCGACGCTGTTGTACTTGGATATGGCAAGGATGATGTGTGGCAAGACTATGTGGCACAGACCATCTTTGGTGGCAATGCCGCAATGGGCGTACTGCCTGTGACCGTCAAAGACCGTGACAACAAGATGGCGTTCAGGGTGGGCTCTGGTGTGAAGTATGATGCAGTGAGACTAGGATACACTCTGCCCGTTGAAGTGGGCTTCAGCCCCGACTTGCTCATGAAGATTGACTCAATATGCAACTACGGCATCAGTCAGAAGGCTTTCCCAGGATGCCAGGTGCTTGTTGCACGACATGGCAAGATTGTGTGCAACCGTGCCTATGGCGAGATTGACTTCGACTCGGGCATTCCTGTCACCGAGAACACGCTCTACGGCTTGGCATCGGTGTCGAAAGCCACCGGAACCTTGAGTGGCATCATGAAACTCTATGACAGTGGCAAGATTAAACTCAATGAGCGGGCAAGCAAGTATATACCAGGCCTGCGTGGTACCGACAAGGAACAAGTGACAATCCAGGACCTGCTGTATCATGAGACAGGGTTGCAGCCATCGTTGAGCATGTGGGACATGATGTTTGACCCAGGCACCTACACCGGCAAACTCATTACCTCAACTCCAACCGATGTCAACACCATAAAGGTGATGAAAGGCGCCTACGGTCACAAGGACGCTAAATTGAGGACCGACATCCTCGCTACTGCTCCAAGCAAGAAATTCAATATAGCAATAGCCGATGGCATTTATGGAGGTAAGATTACTTACGATTCTGTAATGAACCGCATTTACCATTCGAAACTAAGACCTAACAGGAAATACTGCTATAGCTGCCTGAACTTCTGCTTGCTGGCAAATGCCCTGCAAAACATAACTCACAAGCAACTTGACGAGTTTGTGGGCGACAACATCTTTGGACCATTAGGCTCTTATCACACAACCTATAGGCCTCTCAACAAGTTCGACGGCAATCAAATTGCCTATACCGAGGTCGACACCTATCTGCGCAAGCAGCACATCCACGGTTATGTTCACGACGAGCTGGCAGCGTTCTCGGGCGGCGTGCAGGGAAATGCCGGCTTGTTCTCTAATGCCAACGACCTTGCCAAGCTGTTCCAGATGTGGCTTAATGGAGGTGAATATGGAAGACTGCGATATTACAAGAAGAGCACTGTTGACTTGTTCCTCACTTCAAAGAGCCCCAACTCACATCGTGGCTTGGGATTTGACAAGCCCAATCCCGCCGACCAAGAGGCGTCGAGCACTTGCGCCGAGGCGGTGATAGAAACAGTGGGTCACACCGGCTTTACCGGAACCTGCTTCTGGCTCGACCCCAAGAACGATATTATATATATCTTCTTGAGCAACCGCGTGAGCCCCACACGCGACAATCCAGCGTTCACGCGAGTAAGCGCCCGTTCACACATTCATGCATTGCTGTATCACTCTTTAATTGACAAGAAATAATTAAAATATGAACAAGTTAGTTTCTATTTTGACGATGGTTTCTATCTTGAGCATGGCATCATGCTCAAGCGGTTATAAAATCAATGTGAACTTTGCCGACCATTCAATGGATGGCAAAATGGCTTATCTCACCAACTATGACTCAGGCGACACGATTGACAGCGCTAAGGTTAGTGAGAAACACTTGGCACTCGAGGGCAGCGTCGATACTGCCTATTTTGCGCGACTCATCGTTGACGGCAACCGCCTGGGCTTTATTGTGGAACCAGGCGAGATTAATGTGGAGTGGAACGAGCAAGGAGTTGCCACTGGCACTGGGCTCAATGACAAACTCAACACCATTAATGCCGAAATCGATAAAATAGATGGACAGTGGGACTCTATATCTCAGGCTTTCAAAGACAATAAGATAACCGAAGAGGAGGCTACCAAGCAGAGTGCCGACTTGGAGAACAGGCAAAACTCGTTGTTCCTGAAAACCTATGAGGACAATAAAGACAATGCCATTGGTCCATGGGCGTTCACTAATTATCTTATTTACAAGCAATTTAATGCTGCTCAACTCGACTCTATTCTCAACACCGCGCCAAGCCATTACCGCAATTTCAAGCGAGTGAAGAAGGCGGTGAGCGATGCTAAGGCGCTTGATAACACCGCGGTGGGGAAAATCTTCACCGATTTTGCGCTCATCAACCCCGATGGCAAAGAAGAGAAACTCAGCGATGTGATTGGCAAGGATGGCAATTACACATTGGTCGACTTCTGGGCAAGCTGGTGTGGTCCTTGCCGAGCCGAGATAAAGGGCGCCCTCATGCAGTTGCATGAGAAATACCAAGGCAAGGGATTGCAAATCCTGGGCGTTGCAGTGTGGGATAAGCCCGAGGATACCAAAGGGGCTGTGAAGCAACTGGCTATCCCCTGGCAGGTGATGATGGCAAGGGAGTACACAACCGTTCCCACCGACATCTATGGCATAGCAGGCATCCCTCACATCATGCTTGTAGACCCCGACGGAAAGATTCTCTCTCGAGGACTGCAAGGCGAGGCTCTGGTAACCTATGTAGACCAGATCATGGCATCCAAGAAACAATAGGTGAGGTCTATAATGACATGACTGCTTGACGCAAATATTTGTGACTTTATAGTCTATAACCAGTTGAATATTTCACTCTAAATATTGAAAATTTGTTATTCTGCTGATTTTTTGATTATTTACTGATTAAAAAAATTGGTGGATTTGAGTAATTTTTTTACCTTTGCAAGATTTTTTTAGCGAAATAACTATTTATCAAATAAACGAATAATGAAATGAGAAAAATCGTCAATCTTATTTTGCTCGCTTTTTTGAGCATGAATTTCTATGCCACGGCGCAAAAGGTCGTGAATCATGAGCCCATCTGCACCTTTGACTGCAAAGAGTGCCGCAAACTGAAAGAGAAGTATCGCAAGGAGCATGGAATCACTAAGGCAGAGGCCGACCGCATTGCTAAAGAGAATGCTGCCAAGCGTGCCAAGCAAGAGAAACTCGATGCCGAGCTTGACTCAATGCTTAACATTGACTATTCTAAGGGATTTGTCGACATTGCCAAGGAGTATGTTTATGTTGATCCTTTGGTGTGGAATGATGACGAGGTAATTGTTACACCTATCGACACGCTGAAGTCGGTGTTCAGGACATCTAAATCAACTACCGGTGGCGACACCAGGTATCTGCACAAGGAGATTAACGACAACTATAAAGAGAACGATGTTTATCTTTATTTCAATACCACCAATGGTGTGCCCGATCCCATCAGGTTTGTGGTTCATTACTATGCCGACGACGCTGTAGACTTTGAGAAGCTTATCTTCACTATCAACAATAAGACATTTGAGTATGTGCCCAAGAGCGTTAATCGCACTCGCGATGGCATTTACTATGCCGAGAACATTGACGTGGCATTCGGACCAGAGCAAAAAGACCTGGTTGCAGCTCTAGCTCACGGTTACTATGCTCACATGTCGCTCTATAGCAAGAAGGTGAGCCACCGCATTTTCTTCAACAAGAAACACTTGGATCACTTCAAGCGCACCTATGAGCTCTATCGCTTGATGGGTGGCACTATGGACAAGTAAATCATAGGTCATAGGGGATAGTACTTCCCCTCGAAGATACAATAAACCAAAAGAGGATGTGGCTTGATGCCACACCCTCTTTTTGGTATTGATAAACCTCTAAATTAGATAAGAGTAACCTCTATGAGCTTTCCTTCTTCGTCGGAAGTCACGTTAACTTTACCTTCACGGGCAAGCCAACCAATAGCGGCAAACACTTCTTTCTCTTTCAGTTTAGTTACTTTTTTCAAACCTTTCATGTCCTGAGTTCCATCAGCGTCGTTCAGAGAGTTCCAAACAGCACCGGCCCACAGACCAATTGTTTCTACGTTCATAATAAATTGATTTTATATAAAACTTCTTGTTATTAAAAACGATGCAAAATTACATGTTTTGTAACAGATAGCAAAAAAATATATAATGTTATCACTCCATTGCAACCTGCAATCGTTTTACTCAAGGAAATATGACATCATCAAGAAAAAATTTACAAATTTCTTTATGTTTAAATATTTGATTTAATTGTTAGAAAATGTGTTAGCTGTTATTATTTCAATGTTATAAAGCTTGCTTGTGGGGATGAAGCGAATAAGTCGCTTTTACCCAAAGTTGTCGTAGTGGATTGAAGATGGGTCAACACCACACTTGTCGAGGACTTCGTTCACGGTCTTGCTCATCATGGCAGGGCCGCACATGTAGTACTCGCAGTCTTCGGGAGCCTCGTGATCCTTGAGGTAGGTCTCATACATCACAGGAGCTATAAATCCAGGAGTGTACTTGACGCCAGCTTCGTCGGCAACGGGGTCGGGACGGTCAAGGGCAAGGTGGAAGTGGAAGTTGGGATACTCCTTCTCAATCTCGAGGAAGTCCTCAAGGTAGAACACCTCGCTCAGCGATCGTGCGCCATAGAAGTAGTGCATCTCACGGTCGCGGGTGTGCAACGTCTTGGTCATGTGCATGATTTGTGCACGCAGCGGTGCCATGCCGGCGCCACCGCCCACCCATATCATCTCTTTCTTTGAGTCGAAGATTGGATGGAAGTCTCCATAAGGCCCACTCATGATAACCTTGTCGCCAGGCTTGAGGGTGAAGATATAGGACGATGCAATACCAGGGCTCACATCCATAAAGCCGGTTTGGGGTTTTGGCTTGAATGGTGGGGTAGCGATGCGCACGGTGAGCATGAATCGGTCACCCTCGGCAGGATAGTTGGCCATAGAGTAGGCCCTGACAGTCTCCTCGGTGTTCTTGCACTTGAGCGAGAACATGTCATATTTCTCCCAAGTGGGCAGGTACTCACCCAGTGATTCCTTGTCGATGTCCACGTTGTAGTCCATAGAGTAGGCGGGAATCTTGATTTGAGCATAGGAGCCAGGGATGAAATCCATGTGCTCACCCTCAGGCAGCGCCACGATAAACTCCTTGATGAACGAGGACACGAGCTTGTTGCTCACCACGGTGCATTCATATTCCTTCACTTCGAGAACCGAGTCGGGAACCTGAACCTTCATGTTGTCCTTCACTTTAACCTGGCATCCCAGGCGCCAGTGGTCTTGCTGCTCCTTGCGTGAGAAGTGCACTGTCTCGGTGGGCAGGATGTCGCCACCGCCTTCAAGCACCTGAATCTTGCACTGTCCGCAACTTCCCTTGCCACCGCATGCGCTCGAGAGCATCACACCACCCTCGTGCAGGCTGTTGAGCAACGACTTGCCACTTTCTATCTCAATCTCTTTCTTGCCGTCGTTGATGCTAATCTTCACTTTACCCGTAGCCACAAGATAATGCCTTGCCAGCAACAGGATTATAACAAGAAACAGGGTAAGCGCCAGGAATACTATGGCACTTGCCATTACCGTCAATGTTGAATTAACTGCTAATATCATCATAGTTGAGTGCAAGTTTTAAAGTTTAATACCCAGGAAACTCATGAAAGCGATGCCCATGAGACCAGTAATAATAAAAGTGATTCCTATTCCTCGCAGTGCTGGGGGAATGTTGCTATAGGCAATCTTCTCACGAATGGCAGCCAGGCCCACAATAGCGAGCAGCCAGCCAATGCCGCTGCCAGCGCCATAGACGGTGGCTGTCCAGCAAGAGGGGAAGTCACGCTGCTGCATGAACAGAGCGCCACCCAGGATGGCACAGTTCACGGCGATGAGAGGCAGGAATATTCCCAGCGAGTTGTAGAGCGCTGGAGCAAATTTCTCGACAGCCATCTCCACAAGCTGAGTTGCCGAGGCGATAACAGCGATGAACATGATCAGTCCCAGGAAGCTGAGGTCTACATCCTTGTATCCTTCTCCTAACCAAGAAAGAGCGCCAGGCTCAAGCACATATTTATTGAGCAGGTAGTTGAGAGGGATTGTCACAACAAGCATGAATGTAACAGCGATGCCCAGTCCAAATGCGGTCTTCACATTCTTGGAAACGGCAAGATAGGAGCACATTCCCAGGAAGTAGGCAAATACCATGTTGTCGATAAATATCGACCTAACGAAAAGATTTAATTCTTCCATTGTAATCAGTTGATATTAATGTTACTACTTGTTGTTATTTCTCCTGAAGGTCTTTGTTGCGCGACCGGTGAACCCACACAATGCATCCCACGGTGATAAGAGCCATGGGAGGCAAAATCATCAGGCCATTATCCATGTAGCCATGGTCGTAGCACCACTGCGGGATAACGTGATAGTTAAGCAGGGTGCCGCTTCCCAATAGTTCACGGAAGAAAGCCACAATAACAAGGATAATCATGTAGCCTAGACCGTTGCCAATGCCATCGAGGAATGCTGGCCAGGGCTTGTTGCTCAAGGCAAAAGCCTCAAGGCGTCCCATCAAGATGCAGTTGGTGATGATCAGGCCAATGAATACCGAGAGCTGCAGGCTCACATCGTAGGCATAGGCCCTGAGCACTTGCTGGACAATGATTACGAGCGCAGCAACTACCACCAGTTGAACGATAATGCGTATGCTGGTGGGGATAGTCTTGCGCAACAGCGAGATTACCACATTAGAGATTGCCAGAACGGCAATTACCGAGATTCCCATGACAATAGCTGGCTCAAGTTTGGCAGTAACTGCCAGGGTAGAGCAGATGCCCAATATTTGGACCAGCACAGGGTTGTCCTTCGACAACGGATTGAATAATGCTTCTTTATTACGTTTTGATAACATAGTCTATTGTCATTTAATTGGTTCCACATTGAAGGTTGGTTCCACACTGAAGTTGGTTGAAGAAAGCTTCATAGGGGGTCAAGCAATCCTTGAGCATATTGTTGACTCCGGTGCTGGTGACAGTTCCACCCGTAACGGCATCGACATAGTCTTCACCATTCTCGGCGGGCTTGCCTTTCTTGAGCACACTGATGGGCTTGAACTGGCCATCCTTATAAAGCTTCTTGCCCTTGAATTGGTCTTGGAACGCAGGTTTGCTAATCTCGGCGCCCAGTCCAGGAGTCTCGCCCTCGTGCGAGAAATAGGCTCCGTAGATGTCGGTTCCATTGTCATCGACGGCTATATAGCCCCAGATGGGTCCCCACAGTCCTGCGCCATAAACTGGCACGATATACTTTATGGAGCCGTCGTCGAGCCGGCATTTAAACACTGGCAACTTGCGCTCGCTAGCCTTGATATTGTTTTTCATGTCAACGTCAAAAGCCACATTCTGTGCCGAGTCAACGATTTGTCCCTCCTTGTCGAGAAGATATCCTGCGACAATGTATTTATTGAACGTGTCTTGAATAGAGTTGTCGCTGGCAGGAGTCATGTGCACAGCACTGAGAATCTGCTTGCGCTTGTCGTTGGCAATGTTCTCATCCTGCTTGGGCTTGAGCGCCATGTAGATGAACGCCAGGATGGTTCCCACAATAAGAACCATGACAGCGGCATAGACGATTTGATATATATTACTGTTCTTGTTCATAGTTCAAATCCTCCTTTCATTTTGTTTTGGCGCGTTTTAGGCGACGATTAATATTGGCTTGAACCACGCAATAGTCAATCAGGGGAGCAAAGGCGTTCATCAGCAGCACTGCGAGCATTGCGCCCTCGGGATATCCACCGTTGTACACCCTGATGAGGATGGCAAAGACACCTATCAGGAATCCGTAGATGTACTGGCCAGTCTTGGTGCGCGCACCAGTCACAGGGTCGGTTGCCATAAACACGGCGGCAAAGGCGAAGCCGCCAAAGCACAGCTGAGCAACCGGGTCGAGCATCGAGGCGGGATAGGCGCTGCAAGGGAAGGCATGGGCAAGAGCACCCATTGCAAGTCCTCCGGCAAAAACGCTCAGCATCACTCTCCATGAGGCTATGCCAGTGAAGAGCAGGATTGCGGCACCTATAAGTATTGCTATCATTGAGGTCTCACCAGGAGAACCTGGGATAAGGCCAATGAAAGCGTCGAGTGTAGAAGTGCTGAGGTTTAGAGTGTCGCCCACGTTGGTTGCCACTTCGCCAAGAGGAGTAGCGCCCGAGAATCCATCAACCACAGTGCCTGAGCCATAACCCAGTGCGCTGTCGGTCTTGACAAATGCCATGTCGCCACTCATCTTTGAGGGATAGGCAAAGAACAGGAATGCACGAGTGATAAGTGCCACGTTGAAGATGTTCATTCCTGTGCCACCAAATATCTCCTTGGCAAAAATCACGGCAAAAGCAGTTGCCACTGCTGTCATCCACAGGGGAGTGTTGATGGGAACAATGAGCGGGATGAGAATTCCAGTTACCAAGAATCCCTCTTGGATTTCCTTGTGGTGGATTTGTGCTCCAATGAACTCAATGCCTAGTCCCACGACATAAGACACTACAATCACAGGAAGCATAGCAAGCAGGCCAAAGAGGAACATCTGCCAGAAGGTCGCATCATTGACTCCAATAGCAGCGAAGTGCTGATAACCGATGTTGTACATCGCAAACAGCAAGCACGGCAACAGCGCCACCACCACAGTAATCATGGTGCGCTTCATGTCGTTGCTGTCATGAATGTGTACGCCCGACCGTGATGTGGTGTTGGGCGTGAACAAGAACGTCTCCATTCCATCGTAGACCGACTCCAGCTTAGCCAGCTTGCCGCCCTCATGGAAATGAGGCTTAATCTTGTCCATGAATTTTCTTAAAGCTTTCACTTTTTATCTTGTAGTTTTAAATGTTAGTATTCGAAGTAATTGTTGGAGATATTAGCACATCTCGGCTCGCATCTTGTCGAGTCCCTCACGCACGATGCGCTGGAGCTCGAGTTTCGACGTGTCGGCATATTCGGCCAGGGCAAAGTCTTCGGGTGCTACCTCATAGATGCCCAGTTGCTCCATCTTGTCGATGTCGAAGGCAATGATTGCCTTGATCAAGAACTCGGCATAGATGTCCATGGGCAGCATCTTGTCATACTCACCGCTCATGACAATGGCTCTCTCGCCACCGTTGAGCTTGGCGTCGAGGTCTACCTCCTTGTGACGGCCCAGGAGCCAGCTGGTGAACACGCGATATATGCTATACTTCTTTGGGCTGAGCGATGCCCATCCCATAAACTCGTCTTTCTTGTTTATCTCGTTTATCACAGTGAGATGGCGATAGGGAGCATGCAAGTAGCCTTCCATGTCTTCTTTTACTCCAGTGAGCACATTGCCGCTAATTATGCGTTTTGCCTTGTCGTCATTGACAATGCGATTGTCGAGCAGCGATTTGATAGTGCAGCCCATTGTCGCTTTCACATAGCAGGGATTTTCAACGCCACTGCCAGTGAGGGCTACCACGGTAGAGTAGTCGACCATTCCTGTTTCCAGCAGTCGTCCAATGCGTGCTGCGGTGACAACGTCGAGAGTCCAAATCACCTCGCCCTTGTTCACTGGCTTGATGTTTGCTGCCTGCACGCCGGCGTTGCCTGCTGGATGTGGTCCCACAAAAGTGTTGATCTCGGCTCCTGTATCGTCGAGTGACTCATCTTTTGGGCATCCAAGGTATACCTTGCCATCGGTCATGGTGGAGAGCACTTCGACACCTTTCTTGAGGTATTTAATGTTCTCGCCCATTACCAGGCTCAGTGATGGTGCCAGTGGGGCAGAGTCGAACGCTGTGATGAAGATGTCCCTGGGTCGCACGTCGGTTGAGGGCACAATGTCGTAGGGGCGCTGGCGTATCATTGCCCATAGCCCGCTCTCAAGCAACAGCGCCTTGGGATTCTCCTTGGTGTCAAACGTCTTCACATTGCCAGAATTGTCGGGCTCGATAACGATAGCCATAATCTTGCGGCGATTACCCCTGACAACTTCTTTCACCTTACCCGCAACAGGCGAGGTGACTTTTATCTTCTCATCGTTCTTGTCGTGGTATAGAGGCTCGCCGGCAGCGACAGTGTCGCCCTCCTTCTTCTCCATGCGTGGAATGATGCCATAGAAGTCGTCGGGGACAACAGCATAGGTGTTGCTGCCCAGCTCCTCTGCCACATTGTCTTGAGTGATTTTTCCCTTGAGGTTTAAGTCAAATCCTCTTCTTAATTTGATTAATGCCATGTTTATATTATAAAAATAGGTGTAATTGCAATAGTTTGGTAAGTGCAAAGGTAAGAAAAATATGTAATATATTAACTAAAAAGTAATAGAAAAAGGTCAAAAAAATATTTTCTCAAATGAGATTAGTGAAGATACTAAAATGTGATGTGGCATTAATAGCGGTCTTGACGGTTTTTGTTGCTTCAAAAACACAAGAAAAAACACTTGTCAATAACTTTTTTGATAAAAAAAGGTAAATTCTCTTTGCTTTATTGAAATAAAAGTAATAAATTTGCGAGTGTTTTTACCTACTCTTGGTTGGTGAACGATTGTCGTGCAAACTTAAGTTTATGATAACTAGCAAACTATGTGGACTTTGTCACTTGAGTGGTAAAACATAATAAAATACCATATTTGTGCGTTAATACTATTATAACCATAAAAAAACTGATATTACAAAAAACCATTTTTATAATTAATCATTTTTATTAACTATCAATTTTCTAATTTAATTAAATTATGGAAGCTACAAAGCCAAACAATCCACAGCCCCAGGCTCCAAAGCCAGCTGTAAAGCCACAGCCCCAGGCTGCCAAACCACAACCCAAGAAGGTTGACAACAAGAACGTTAACAGCAACGTGGGCGGTATCAAGAGTGCATTCCTCGTAATCCTCGTTTGCTTAGCAGTTGCTGTTTGCCTCTA
>ODAI012358945.1_pt1 | contig 15603 bp, 13 predicted proteins | sample 1539321 | NCBI WGS metagenome assembly ODAI01 (sample SAMN02144231, study PRJEB22623) | gut metagenome | biome: sheep rumen | host: Ovis aries | place: New Zealand
CGTATATAAGGGTAAGGATAAACTCCTTAACCGCTTTATTGCTGTCAAGATCTTAAGACCGGAGTTTACAAAAGACGCGACGTTCGTTGAGAATTTCAAAAGAGAGTCGCAGGCTGCTGCGGGTCTTTCTCATCCTAACATCGTGGGCGTTTATGATGTAGGCCGCGAAGGCAACATCAACTATATTGTTATGGAGCTGATTGAGGGAGACACCCTAAACAAGATAATCGAAAGAGAAGCACCTATGGATTACCGCAAGGTTATCGACATTTCGAAGCAGGTTGCTTCTGCGCTCAGATCAGCTCATAAAAACAAAATAATCCACAGAGACGTAAAGCCTCACAACATCATGGTAACTAATGACGGCGTTGTTAAGCTGGCGGACTTCGGTATCGCAAGAGCTGTAAATGATGCAACTCTTTCGACCGGAAGCAAGATCGTCGGTTCCGTTCATTACTTCTCGCCTGAGCAGGCAAGGGGAAATTATGTTGATGAGCGCTCAGATATTTACTCTCTTGGAATTGTAATGTACGAGATGCTTACCGGTAAGGTTCCGTTTGACGGAGACAATCCGGTCACTGTTGCACTCAAGCACATCAACGAAGAAATTACACCGCCTAGAGAACTTGAGCCAAGCATTCCGCCTGCACTCGAAAGATGCGTAATGAAGGCTACAAACAAGTTCCAGACGAACAGGTACGCAAATGCTGACGAGCTCATTCAGGATCTCGACAACATATCCTTCGTAACGAACATTGCAGCTGACTCAATATTTGAGTCAACCGAAGTTGTAGAAAAGCGCAATAAGCGCAGACAGGACTTCGAAAAGGATGTAGAAGAGGTAGTGGAGGCAAGAGAGCGCGACAGAAAGCGTAAGCAAAGAAAGAGAGCAGCTATAATCTTCGCAATAGTTCTGCTGCTCGCTCTTGCAGGAGGAGGTTATGCAGCATGGAAGATGGGGGTATTCTCATCAACTAAAGCCGCGCCTAACCTCATGGACATGACTCTAGATAACGCCATTGCAACAGCCGAGGAAGAAGGCTTTAAGATCAAGCAGGGCAAAGACATCTACTCATCTGAATATGCCGAGGGCAGAGTCTGCCAGCAGGATCCTGCACCTGGCGTTGAGACGCCGAAAGAAGGAACCATAACCATCAACATCTCAAAGGGAAATAAGGAAGGTCTCGTTCCTAGCGTTATAGGAATGCAGGAAGAAGACGTAGCCAATTTCCTCAAGAGTTATGGATATGAACTCGGAAATGTAAAGACTGTCACTTCACCTGAGAGAGCCGGCCAGGTACTTGAGCAGAATCCGGTAGCCGGAAGCACTCTGGGCAAGGAAAGCAGTGTGGAGATCACCGTATCTGACGGCAAGGGCACAGAAAAGGGTACTGTTCCTTCAGTAACCAGAATGTCACTTGAGGAAGCAAAAGAGGCAATACTCGCTGCAGGCTTCAGCGTTGGTCATATCACATATGACTGGGATTCCTCTATAGGCAAGGGATATGTCATTTACCAGCAGTATCAGGCCAATTCGCAGTTAGATAAAGGAACTGCCATTGATCTTCAGGTAAGCTCAGGTCCGGAGCCGGAGCCTAAGGTTCCGGAGAAAGAAGAGGACTCTGCACAAGACTCTGAAGATAACGCAGATAATTCAGACAATGCCGACAAGTCAGACAATGATAAGGCTGACGATAAGGAATAGTCAGACAGAACGGGCGATTATGACAGGAACTGTTGTCAAAGGTATAGGAGGATTCTACTTTGTCTATGACGGAAATACCGTTGTTATGGGCAAAGCTCGCGGAAATCTCAAAAGAAATAAGGAACTCATTTACGTTGGTGATATAGTTGATTTTGAAATTGACGAAAACGATAAAGACGGCGACTGCGTTATCAAAAGCGTGACTGAGAGAAAGAATTATATGACAAGACCACCGGTATCCAACCTGGATATCCTGGTGGTCGTGTTTTCTATAGTTCAGCCGGCTGTCAATTATCCGGTGATTGACAAACTTATTGCAGGCTGTGAACTGGCCGGAATCAAACCTGTTATATGTATCTCCAAACCTGATATAGCAGGGGCGGAAGCAGTTGAAGAAGCACTATCAGTGTACTCACCAATATATCCTGCAGTTTGCGTTAATGGTGTCAGCGGCGAGGGTATAGATGAGCTTCGCAGAATGATAAGCGGCAGGAATGTGGCACTGGCCGGACCATCAGGAGTAGGCAAGTCCACCATCACGAATCTGCTGCACGAGGGAGAGCCTGGGATAGCTGAAGAAGAAGAGAAACTGCTGAAAGCAGCAACGGGGCGCATAAGCAGCAAGACAGGCCGTGGAAAACACACGACCAGGCATGTAGAGATATTCCCGCTGTCTGACGGCACCATGCTCTACGATACACCGGGATTCACGTCACTGGACATGCCGCAGATGGAAGCTATCTCTGTGAGAGAAATGTTTCCTGAATTCCGTAAGCTGGCCGGACAGTGCAGGTATTCGGACTGCATGCACATTAACGAGCCGGAGTGTGCGGTAAAAGAAGCTCTGCAGCGGGGAGAAATCTCTGCTTCAAGATATGAATCGTATAAAACAATGACAGAAGAGGTAAAAAAATGGCAAAAATAGCACCATCAATACTTGCTGCAGACTTTGCAAGACTCGGAGAAGACGTTGCGGACATCTGTAGCAGAGGTATCGACTACCTTCACATAGACATTATGGACGGAGCCTTTGTTCCGAATATCAGCTTCGGACCAGACGTGATGAAGAGCCTTTACAATATAACTACTGCACCTTATGACGTGCATCTCATGATCGTTGAACCGGACAGATATATTGAGAAGTTCATCACAGATAAAACTGAATTCGTTACTGTCCACTATGAGGCCTGCGATGACATCGGATATACGATCCGCCATATCAAAGAAGCAGGAGCAAAAGCAGGAGTTTCGATCAAGCCGGGCACAGACCATAAAGTCCTCGACGATCACCTGCAGGATCTCGACCTCATCCTGGTTATGTCAGTAGAACCGGGCTTCGGAGGACAGAAGTTCATGGAAAGCTCTCTCGAGAAAATCGCATATTACAAAGAGAAGCGCGATGAACTCGGACTGGACTATGCTATAGAGGTAGACGGCGGAGTAGGAGCAGAAAATGCATACCTGGTCAAGAATGCGGGAGTAGACATTATCGTAGCAGGATCCGCAGTGTTCAAGGCAGAAGACAGAACAGCAGTAATAAGAGCGATCCAGAAATGAACGTTATAGTGGAAAATCCGGAAGTATCAGCTCGGAAAACAGCAAAAAAACCACGAAATCAAACATAAAAAGCACCCTTAAAACTGTACAGCTTTGAAAGAGCAAAGCAGTTAGAATCAGCAGCAGGAGATACCTGCCATGCTGAGAAGAAAACTTGCACTATATGTATTGCTATATATAGCCGGTATCGCTGCCGGCTATTTTATTTTCGAAAAAACACGGATCCCGGAGGGACTCGGATTTTGCGCTGCCGTTATTACAGCTGTTCTCCTTACAGAAAACAATAGCAAATCGCGTACCTTTTTAAAAAGAGACCATGAGCACATAAAAGGAGGAGCAGAGAAACACCTGAATTACAGCAGTGAGAGAATAAAAGAACAGAAAAGAATTCTGATTTTTGTTTTTGTTGCAGGGCTTCTGCTGTTCTCATTCAGGTATATGGGATACAAATCTGCTTTATCTGGTATCAGCAGCCTTGAACAGGCAGAAGGCAGGATCCTTTCAGTCTCAGTAAAAAATGACAGTGTGCAGCTTATAATCGCAGGCCCTTCGAGGATGCTCGTTATCACAGATGAAGATACTGTAAATCGCTTGTTCCAACAGGATGGATCATCAGCCACTCATCTCAGCGAGAGATCCCTGATTTGCACCAGTCTGACTGGTGCGACAGTCAAAGCTAAAGGGCAATTCTCAGAGATTCCTCCAGCAGACAATCCGGGCTGCTTTGACTATAGCCTATATATGAAAGGCAAAGGGGTAAACGTGAGGCTCAGGGCCTATTCACTTGAGTTAATATACTCAGACGATTCACTGACCACTTCAATCCGGCGGTATCTGTATGCAACAAGAGAATCATTCATAGGCAGATTCGATAACGAGACCAGTGGCTTTATCCGCGGCGTAATATTCGGTGACAAATCAGAAATAGATGTGGAAATACTCGATGAGTTCAACGCAAACTCCACAGGGCACATCCTGGCGGTCAGCGGATTGCATATCGGGTTCCTGTACGGGCTGCTGCGTTTTCTGACATCGCGCAAAAGAACGCTTCCTGCCTCAATGCTTATAGCTGCAGTGATCCTGTTATATGGAGAAATGACCACGTGGAGCCCCGCAACAGTGAGAGCATGCATTGTACTTACCGTAAGTTTGCTTTCATCAGTATTCCGAAGGCGGTCCGATCTGCTTACATCAGTGAGCCTCGCAGCGTTTATTATACTGACTTTTCAGCCATATCAACTGTTCAGCTCAGGGTTTCAGCTATCATTCCTCGCTCTGTGCGGAATAGCTTTTCTCACCAAACCAATAGCATCCGTAACAGGAGAGGCCATTGCTGTTATGATAGCAGTTCAGATCGGAACATTGCCGGTAATAGCTTACTCATATTGCAGCATAAATCCGCTTTCGATCCTGATAAACATCCCTGTGATACTGCTGGCATCACTGCTGGTGCCACTTTGCATTTTGCTGCTGATGACAGAAGCCTGTGCAGGCACGGCTCCCGGAACCGGCATCGAATTTGCGGAACTTATATCTTATACAGCAATAAAGGTAAACCACCTATTGAGTTTTGGAGGCGGCTTTTCAATCAGGACTGCCGGTCCGGAACTTGCTGTGATCATTTTGATATACGTTCTGATTTTTGGCCTGGCGTCAGAGTGGACACGAGTGATGGTAATAAGACATGACGCAAAGCTGATAATCAGGCAAGGCATGCTGATCCTGATGCCTTTATTAATGCTGTTCTCCTGCCTTTATAACCCGCTTTCAGATGATGAGATCGTCTTTGTTGCAGTAGGACAGGGAGATTGCACGCATATAAGAGCTTCAGGGAATGACATTCTGATAGACGGCGGCGGACAGCAAAATAACAGCAAAGGCTCCACCGGGAAAGAAAGCACTGATGAGTTCAATGTAGGAGAAAAAATCCTCATGCCATATCTGCTGCACAGCGGCGCAGAGAATATAGAAATTGCGCTCGTAACACACCTACATACAGATCATTACAAAGGGATAACAGAGCTTTCAGAGATCTATCCCGTTGGAGCAATCGGTATTCCATCCGACTACAGAGGAAGCGTAAATGGTGCGGTGTATATTGACCCCGGCACAGAGATAGACATAGCAGATGACATATTCGTTGAAACCATCTGGCCGGTCGAAAAATCTACAGAGCCTGTTGCTGCAGACGATCCAAACGAACACAACGCAGTCTATATGATCCATTACAAGGGCATCAAAGCCATGATCACCGGCGATTTGCTGGAAGAAGATGAGCATGAGATGGTCGAATACTACAAAGGCACAGACACCCTGAAATGCGATATCCTGAAGGTCGCTCATCACGGGAGCAAGTCAAGCTCAAGCGAAGAATTCCTGGATGCAGCTGCCCCGCAAGTTGCGGTGATCCAATGCGGACGCAACAATATTTACGGGCATCCACATAAGCAGACCCTGGATCGCCTTGAGGCACGCGGTATAAGGACATTCCGCACCGATATCTCCGGCGCAGTCGGGATAGATATCAGAGGCGGATACATATCTGTTGACTTGATTCCGGGAAGAAATAATCCGCACGTCCTTTTGACATGCATAAGACAATAATGATAATATGCTGTAGATATAGAAAAGAGGATAATAGAGACAATATGACAGACCGCATTTCCGTATTCCCAGGCAAATACATAAAGAGAACAGTAAGAACAGCTATGCTCATTTTTACCATAGTTCTTTTTTTGTTTTGCAATGCCGGGATAAGCGCAAATGCATATGCGGATATCGAGATATACAAAACTGCTCAGACTGCCTCTTTCCCGTCGTTTTTTACAACTTCTTCGCCAAAGCTGAAGTCACTGAATTTTGAAAAGGTCAGCAAGAATAAATGCCGCGCAACGCTTACATGGTATGCAAAGAAAGGATGCTGCTATCAGGTATTAATAAGGAAGCCTGGCGGGAAGTATAAAGTTATTGCTACAAGGAGGGCTGTCTCCAGGATCGGTGTTTATATAGATAAAAATCTGAAATCAAGCTCGCGTTATATTTATACTGTTCGCCGGTATAATGCAGAATGACGCCAATAACGATGCAGCAGATAATGACAGCGATGGACTTACGGTGTATGAAGACTTATAAAGACTTTATAAATGACAGGAAAAACAGAATACTGAAAGATGTGCTGCTGTTCTATGGAGCGGAAGACTTTCTGATGAACTGGGCTGTTGACAGCATCATTGACGAGTATGTCGATGAAGGCTCCAGAGACATCGACCTCCTTCATCTTGAAGGTGAGCAGGTGACTGCAGCGGACATAATGGCCAATGCAAGAGCTTATTCGATGTTCTCTGAACGCAGGGTAGTTGTGGTGCGCAACTATATGCCTTTATTTAAAAAGACAGCAGATCCCGGTGCAGATGAGCTGATTAGCTTTGCTTCTGAACGTCAGGACTCCTCTATAGTTATTTTTGTCATAGAGAGCAGGCATGGATCTGAGCTTTCTGCATACGGAAAAAAGATGGCAAAGGTTTGTGGTGCTTATGAATTTGCACGCCTTGAAAGGGCAGAGCTTAAGTCATTCATTACGAAGCGTGTGCACAAAGCGGGCAAGATGATAGCAAGGCGGGAGCTTGATCATATGATAGACGTCTCGGGGTACTACAATAAGGGAAGCGTCTATGATCTGTCACAGCTCGAAAAAGACATAGATAAAATTGTGAAAGCATGCCCTTCAGACAGCATCGCTGCCAGCCTTATAGAGGAAATCCTCATAGGAGACAGCGACAGGTTCGTATTCGGATTTGTAGACGCGCTGGTCTCGGGTGACCGCGGAAAGGCTCTTGCTATAGCAGAGGCCATCATCCGCGAAGAAGATGGATCCATGGCAGTCCTTGCGCTTCTTACAAAGCAGTTCGAGATAATGTACGATTCGCTGGAACTTAATGAAAAAGGGTACAGCATATCTCAGATGGCTAAAAAGACTGGCGTAAATGAATTCAGGTTCAAGAGGGCATTCAATGCTGCCGGAAGATACAGTAAAAGACGGATAGGAAGGATCCTTACTGAACTGTACAACACAGACAGAGACATAAAAAGCGGCAACATCGATAAGGATGTTGCCCTGGAGTTAATAGCTATCTCAGCCTGTCCATAGAGGACAGGCTTCTTTATTAGATTGTATTTGTGGCGGAATCCGTTTATTATGAGCTTTTCTTTGAGGCAGAATCGATCAGTTCGCGCGCTGCAACAAGAGCATTCTCGCTGTCAGAAGAGCCGCTGAAGAGCGCTGCTATCATGCGCACCTTGGAATCCGCATCAAGATGGTCGATGTTCGTGTAAGATTTTGCGCTTTCAACTGACTTGCTGATAAGATAATTATCGTCACCATAGGCCGCAATCTGTGGAAGGTGAGTTACTGAAATGATCTGTCTGTGTCCGGCTATCTCTGCGAGCTTTTTACCTACAACCAGAGCCGTATGGCCGCTTATACCGGTATCGATCTCGTCGAAAATCATGGTCTCCACCCGGTCGGTCTCTCCGATAATGTGCTTAAAGGCAAGCATGATCCTTGAAATCTCACCACCTGACGCTATTCGTGTGAGAGGCATGAGCGGGTCACCCGGATTAGTGGATATGAGAAATTCCACTCTGTCAAAGCCAAGAGGACCGATGTCATCAAGCTTTGTGATCTCAATCTTAAAATCTGAGTTTGCGAATTCAAGATCACCAAGTTCCTTTATGATGGCTGATTCCAGCCTTGAAGCTATAATATGTCTGAGCTCGCTGACATGCTCGGCCTGATCCTGCAGAAGGGCATATTTTTTATGCGCTGCCTCAGCAAGCCGTGATTTTTCTGTGTCGAAGTTCTGTATCATGTCCAGACGGCTTCGAAGCTCATCGTGGAATTCGAGAATCTCCTCTACGCTTTTGCGATATTTACGCTTGGCGTCCTCTATAACAGCGAGCCTTGATGAAACATCATCCATGTCCTGCTCAGAATAGTTCAGAGAGGACAGAAGATCCCTGAGGGAGGAAGACACGTCGTCGAGCGCGTAATAAGCGTCGTAAACCTGAGAGGCCATTGATGAGATCTGCTCGCTGTAACTGCCTATATCTGACAGCTCCGAAGCAGCACGGCTGAGATCATCGAGAACAGACGGACCGCCTTCGTAACCGGAGCCCTGGAGCAGGTCATATGAAGTGCGTACACTCTGAAAGATTTTAGAGCTGTTCTTCATCATCTCGAGTCTTTCCCTGAGCTCTTCGTCTTCACCCGCGTAAAGGCCAAGATCTTCAATATATTTATATTCGAACCGGTAATAATCCTGCTGCTGAGCAGCGCTTGCTTCAGCTTTCAGAAGGTCATCGTATTCCTTTTGAGCAGCCTTGTAATTATCATAGCAGTTCTTTAGCTTCTCAAGCTCAGGAGAGAGTGTATCACTGTGAAAGCTGTCGGTAATGTGAATATGATTATCCGGATCCAGTATCTGCTGGTTATCGTACTGTCCGTGGATATCCACCCAGTCGCCGCAGAATGTCCTTAACTGTCCAAGCGTGACCATTTCACCGTTCAGCTTGGATATGGACTTGCCGCCGGCAAGAATCTCCCTTGAAATTATGACATCTTCACCGTCTTTTGTGCCTGCGATCTGTATGAACGCTCTGTCGGACCCTGTGCGCACCATCGAGGTGTCGGCTCTTCCTCCGAGCACGGTGCTCACTGCTGTTATAAGGACAGATTTTCCTGCGCCGGTCTCACCGGTGATAACGTTAAAACCAGCACCCAGATCAAAAGACAGGTGCTCTATGGTTGCAAAATTGTTTATCTCAATACGGTCTATCATTTTACTTAAAGCCTGAAGTTTATTCGTTTGAGTTCAGTACTTTGTCAAACTCAGCTGTAATATACGGAACGTTTTCTTCCTTGTCAACAACGATAAGCATAGTATTGTCTCCGCAGACTGAGCCAACCATGTGTTCCAGGCTAAGAGTGTCAATAGCTTCGCCAGCAGCTCCTGCGCAGCCCGGGAGCGTCTTTACGACTATAAGGTTCTGCGCACAGGCATAGGAAAGAGTAGTCTCTCTGAATATCTTTATGAAGCGGTCAGAAATAGGGCGGTTCTCATAATTACCTGCGGTATATCTGTATTTGCCGTCTTTGCCCTGACCTTTGATAAGCTGCAGCTCGCGTATGTCTCTAGATACAGTAGCCTGAGTGACATTATAGCCTGCATCCCTCAGAAGGGTGAGTATCTGATCCTGCGTTTCTACATCATTAGTCTTGATGATCTCCAGTATCTTGTTTTGTCTTGATAATCTCATGTAGGCCTCCGTTCGATTCTTTCTATATAAAAGTAATTGTAGCATAAAAATACGTAATGATGAATAAAAATCAAAAAAAGTGATAATTATGCAGGATTTCGGTGCATAAAAGCTGATTATCATGAAGATTCCGTTTTGAAACATACGCCAGAAAATACATGTGCTTCCAGCAAAAAAAGAACAAAAAACGAACATAGACAATATGCTGTATAAATGGTAAAATCCAATGCATGAGGATAATAGGAATAGACCCGGGCTACGCCATTATGGGTTACGGAATAGTTGAATACAAAGGCAGTAAATTCACGCCTGTCGTTTACGGATCCATCACAACCGAAGCGCATACCCCAAACGAGGAAAGGCTGATGATCCTGTATGATGAACTCAGCCGCATTATAGCAGAGTATCAGCCAGAAGAAGCATCTATAGAAGAGCTTTTCTATAACACAAACGCTACAACGGCCATAATGGTTGGTGAGGCAAGGGGCACGGCTCTTCTTGCTTGTGCAAAGGCAGGCATAAAGATATCAGAGTACACTCCGCTTCAGATAAAGTCATCTCTTACCGGATATGGCAGGGCAGATAAGAAACAGGTCCAGACCATGGTAAAAATGATACTCAACCTGAGCGAGGTACCTAAGCCAGACGACACAGCAGACGCGCTTGCCGCTGCAATCTGCCATGCTCATCACGCAGGAGGCCGCCTTGCTGCGCTGCAGCGGCGCTGACTCATTCTTAAATTGAAAGAGGACTACAAAAGATGATCAGATTCCTTAGAGGACAATATCTTTACTACGAATCCGGAGCAATGGTCATTGAGACTTCCGGTGGAATAGGGTTCAGGGTAAATGTATCCGATACAAGCAGCCTTCTTACTGCCCGCGAGGGCGAGGAGGTCTGCGTTTATACATATATGCAGGTAAAGGAAGACGGCATGGCGCTTTACGGCTTTGCCGATACAGATGCACTCACGCTTTTTGAGCAGCTCATTACTGTAAAAGGTGTGGGACCAAAAGCAGGTCTCGCAATAATGTCGATCGGAACGCCTAACCAGATAAAGTCAGTAATATCATCCGGCGATGCTGCTTCCATAGCAATGGCCCAGGGCGTGGGTAAAAAAACCGCAGAAAGAGTTATACTCGAGCTTAAGGATAAAGTATCAGTCCTTCCGTTCGATGGGGCGGACCTCAGCGGGGGAATCGCTCCTGCTGCGCCTTCCGGAAGCGGAGAGAGAGGAGAGGCTGTAATAGCACTCACAACTCTCGGTTACAGCAAAAAGGAAGCAGAAACGGCCGTTGCATCTGTTGCTGATGAAGATCTCAGCGCAGAGGAATACGTAAGAAAATCTCTGAAATTCCTGCTATAGAGTTAAGATTCTATTGCTGAAAAAGAACTATTTAAGGGAAATACAGTTTAAATGGACAACAGGGTTACACAGACAAAAGCTACGCCCGGGGAACTGGCGGGTGAGCTTACACTCAGACCGCAATACCTCAGCGAGTACTGCGGACAGACAGCAGCAAAAGACAATCTGTCTATATATATAGAGGCTGCCAAAATGAGAGGCGAGCCTCTCGATCACGTTCTCTTTTACGGGCCTCCGGGCCTTGGAAAAACCACTCTTGCAGGCATTATCGCCAATGAGATGGGAGTAGACATCAAGATTACCTCCGGCCCGGCGATCGGAAGAGCCGGCGATCTCGCAGCAATTCTTACTAACCTGAATGATAATGATGTTCTTTTCATAGATGAGATCCACAGGCTCAACCGCTCTGTAGAAGAAGTACTGTACTCAGCCATGGAAGACTACGTACTCGACATCATCATCGGAAAAGGCCCTGCCGCAAGATCTCTCAGAATCGATATCGCGAAGTTCACTCTTATAGGAGCAACTACGCGTGCAGGCAGTCTGTCCGGACCGCTAAGAGACAGATTCGGTATTGTTGAGAAGTTTGAGTTCTATACTCCTGAAGAAATTAAGGAGATCCTTAGGAGAACTGCTAATGTTCTCGATGCCTCAATAGACGAAGCATCGCTGGAAGAGATAGCAAGGCGATCCAGAGGAACACCGCGTATCGGAAACAGACTGATCAAACGCGTAAGAGACTTTTCATCCGTAATATCTGATGGAAACATAGATATAGCAATTACAATGAAAGCGCTTGATGCTCTGGGTGTAGACAGACTTGGTCTTGAAAAGCTGGACAGAGACATTCTTTCAACTATAATTAAAGGGTTCAACGGCGGGCCGGTAGGCATAGAGACTATTGCATCTGCCATTGGTGAAGAGCGAGTCACCATTGAGGATGCAAATGAACCTTACCTCATCCAGGCAGGATTAATATACAGAACACAGAAGGGAAGAGTAGCATCGCGGGCTGCATATGAGCATATGGGATTGCTGGGGCTTTACAAAGAGCCTGAGACAGAGCAGCTGCGCATGGATATTGAATGATGAAACTTGAAGACTTTGATTATTATTTACCTGAGGAACTCATAGCCCAGTCTCCGATGGAGCAGAGAGACGGTTGCAGGCTCATGGTTCTCGACAGGAGTGAAAAGACGGTTGAACACCGTCATTTTTACGATATATTAAATTATGTAAACCCTGGCGACTGCCTTGTTCTCAACGATTCACGAGTGATCCCTGCACGAATGTTTGGCATCAAAGAGGGGACGGGAGCACACATTGAGCTGCTGCTCATCAAGAGAATCGAAGGAAACAGGTGGGAATGCATGGTAAGGCCTGGCAAAAGGCTGCACGAGGGCGACACGGTAATACTCGCCGGACGCACCAATACAGTTCCTGCAGGAAGCGAAGCTCCTGAATGCGGATATACTCTCGTAAACGGTGTTGAACGCAGCTTTGTTGCACATATAATGGGCATGCATGACGAAGCAAACGGCACCAGACTTGTAGAATTCGAATATGAAGGCATTTTTATGGAGCGCCTCGAAGAAATCGGATCAATGCCGCTTCCGCCTTATATCACCAGAAAGGCTACTGAAGACGATAAGGAGATGTATCAGACTGTCTACAGCCGCATTGACGGCTCAGTTGCGGCTCCGACTGCCGGCCTTCATTTCACCAAAGAGCTCCTGGCAGAAGCAGAAAAGAAGGGCGTACGCATCGCATACGTTACGCTTCATGTAGGCATTGGCACGTTCAGACCAGTTAAGGTTGATAACATAGAAGATCACAAAATGCATTTTGAAGAGTGCTCAATAGACGAAGAGAATGCAGCTGTTATCAATGACACTATCAACCGTGGCGGACGTATAATATCTGTTGGAACAACGTCAACCAGAACGCTTGAGAGCATGGCAGGAATGCCGTTCCAGCCGTTTACAGGCTCCAATGCAACAGATAAGCTTTTCAGAGTGAAGGCTGGGCAGACTTCGACAGGCATCTTTATCTATCCGGGATACAAATTCAAGATAGTAGATGCTCTGATCACAAACTTCCACCTTCCGAAATCAACTCTTCTCATGCTTATCTCAGCGCTTTACGACAGAGAAGAGATACTAAAGGCTTATGAGATCGCTGTAAAGGAAAAATACAGATTCTTCAGCTACGGCGATGCCATGCTTATCAAATAGGAGAATGCAAAATGGGCAATTCCGCACTTATCTTTGAGTTACTTCATAAAGATGCAAAAACAAAAGCAAGGAGAGGCCGCATTACAACACCGCATGGCGTTATAGAGACTCCTGTCTTCATGCCTGTTGGTACACAGGCAACTGTAAAGGCTATGAAACCAGAAGATGTCAAAAAGACAGGTGCTCAGATAATCCTTGGAAACACTTACCATCTTTATCTGAGACCGGGAAGCGACATAATCAGGGAAGCAGGAGGTCTGCACAAGTTCATGAACTGGGACAAACCTATACTCACTGACAGCGGCGGCTTCCAGGTGTTCAGTCTCGGCCATATGAGAAAAATCACAGAAGAAGGCGTTAAATTCCAGTGGTATATCGACGGAAGCAGACATATGCTCACTCCTGAGAAGTCCATAGAAATCCAGACAGATCTCGGATCAGATATCATGATGGCATTCGATGAGTGCGCTCCTCCTGACGCAGATTACGATTACATCAAAAGATCTCAGGCTATGACTACACGCTGGCTCGAACGCTGTATTTCCGCTCAGAAGAATATTGAGAAGCAGGCATTGTTCGGCATAATGCAGGGAGGCTTTTTCCGCGATCTAAGAGAGGAGAGCGCAAAAGCCATAGTCGATTTTGACCTTCCGGGATATGCAATCGGTGGGATTTCAGTAGGAGAGACAAAAGAAGAATACATTGGTGTTCTTGAGTATGCTCCAGATCTTCTGCCTGAGAACAAGCCACGATATGTAATGGGAATCGGTACTCCGGATTATATATTTGAAGCTGTTGAATACGGAGTCGATATGTTCGACTGTGTTGAGCCAACCAGGATCGCAAGGCATGGAATGGCAATGACAAGCCAGGGAAGGCTGAGCATTAAGAATGCCAGGTTTGCACGCGACTTTACGCCTCTCGATCCGGAATGCGACTGTTACACATGCAGAAACTACAGCAGAGCTTATCTGAGACATCTATTCAGAGAGAACGAGGCTCTTTCGCACATGCTGCTGTCAGAGCACAACCTGAGATTCCTTTCACACATGTGCGAGAACATCAGGGATGCGATCGAAGAAGACCGATTTAAAGAATACAAAGAAGAGTTTTACGCTAAATACTATAATTCGGCACAGAAATAATGAAGATAACAGATACAATAACTACAAGTACAAATACGTTATGCCCACAGTCAGAGCATTGCGGAGGCTGCATATATCAAGGTGTAGAATATGCCGAGCAATACAGGCAGAAGGATAAGGCCATACGCAGACTCCTTGACAAGCACGATATTGACGAATCGGTATATCTTGGCATGGAACCGGCCATCTGCACGGGCGGTTACAGAAACAAGATGGAATACACTTTTGGTGACCTTGAAAAGGGCGGAGAGCTCGAACTTGGCATGCATTACAAAGGCCGCTGGATGTCCATTATAACGACAGATGAATGCCAGCTGGTACCAGGCCATTTTAACGTTGTTCTACGCTCTGCACTCGAATTTTGCCGTTCTAAGGGGTACAGACCTTACCATCGCAAAACACACGAAGGGCTGCTGCGAAATCTCGTTGTGAGATGCGGAGTCAAGACCGGAGAGATACTTATAAATATAGTTACAGCAAGCGATGGAAAGGCAGAGGGATCCAATGATTTCTTTGATGAGGAAGGATTCCGCGACATGCTTCTGGGCCTGGATCTTGGAAATTACAAGATAGTCGGAATACTGCGGACTTTCAATAACAGCCTGGCAGATGCAGTTATAGACGAAGGGCACAAGATCCTTCACGGACGCGACTATTATAACGAAGAGATTCTCGGTCTTAAGTTCAAAGTTAAAGCTTTTGCGTTCTTCCAGACAAATATTGACGCAGTAGAGAGGCTGTACAGCGATGTTCTTGATGTTGTTCCTGATGTGAGCGGAAAAACCGTATATGATCTGTACTGCGGCACAGGTACCATTTCGCAGCTTATGGCATCAAAAGCAAAGGATGTTTACGGTATCGATATTGTTGAGGACTCCATAATCGCAGCACGCTCAAACACGGAGCTTAACGGTATAACCAATTGCCACTATATCTGCGGTGACGTAAAAGAGAAACTGGATGAGATCCCGGAGAAACCAGATGTTATAGTAGTCGATCCTCCGCGCGTAGGCATTCACGATAAAGCCGTTGCTATGCTTTGCCGATATGGCATAGAGGAGATCGTATATGTCAGCTGCAATCCAAAGACTCTGTGCATAAATCTCGACAGCTTCCGTGCCAACGGATACGAGATAAAACAGATCAAGTCATATGATAATTTCCCAATGACAAAGCATGTGGAAGCATGTTGCCTCCTGAGAAGGCGAGACTCAGTCGAAGCCTGATCAGCAAGAGACACAGTTACAGTAAAACAGTTAAATGAAAAGAGCCCGCTTTTAA
>ODAI011153771.1_pt1 | contig 15602 bp, 13 predicted proteins | sample 1539321 | NCBI WGS metagenome assembly ODAI01 (sample SAMN02144231, study PRJEB22623) | gut metagenome | biome: sheep rumen | host: Ovis aries | place: New Zealand
CTTCCATCAGGCTTACGGCGTGGAAAATGTTCCGGGCGGCGTGTCCTTCTGGTTTGAACTGGAGGATGCTTCCGGCAGCATGGAAAATGAGGAGCAGGAAGAAGCTGCCCGGCAGGACGCGCAGCCTGCAAAAAGACCCCCAAAGGCTCCGAATGTCCCGATGGACGGGGAATGGGTCAGCGCGGAAGACAGATGAGAACCCAGATGATAACTCAGATGAGAACACAGATGGTGTGCGTATAGAACCACATTTTTTGCGGTCACATCACAGACCGTATCTTTGGAGCGAATATGAACATGGACAGCGGGTATCCGATTATTGTGGTCGGCGGAGGCGCCGCCGGCATGATGGCGGCCTGCGCGGCCGCCGGGGAAGGGGCGAAGGTGCTGCTTCTTGAAAAGAACGATAAGCTGGGAAAAAAGATCTATATCACAGGGAAGGGACGATGCAATTATACGAACTGCTGTGAGACGGAGGATTTCTTCCGGCATGTTCCCTGCAATCCCCGTTTTCTGTATTCCAGTATCTACGGCTTTGACCCCCGCGCGGTGATGGACTGGTTTGAGGCAAGGGGCCTGAAGTCGGCCGTGGAGCGGGGAAACCGCGTATTTCCGGCAAGCAGCCATGCTTCAGACGTCACACGGACGCTGGAGAAGGAACTGAAGCACCTTCATGTTGAGATCCGCCTGAACTGCGAGGTCAGGGAACTGCTCAGGGAGGAGGGAACTGAGAGGAGGGTTTCCGGAGTCCGGCTCGGCACCGGGGAGATCCTGCGCGCGAAGGCGGTGATCCTTGCCACCGGAGGAATGTCCTATCCTTCCACCGGTTCAACCGGGGACGGATACCGTTTTGCCTCTTCGGCAGGACATCAGATTACAGAGCTTTCCCCATCCCTGGTTCCGATCACGGCAGCGGAGGCAGATATTCCCAAAATGCAGGGCCTGTCCCTGAAAAATGTGCGTTTTCTGGTTCGCGACGGCAGAAAAATCCTCTTTGATGACTTCGGAGAGATGATGTTTACCCATTTCGGGGTGACGGGACCTCTTATTCTCTCCGCCAGTGCGGATCTTCAGAAGCAGATCGGCAGAAAGCCCCTCAGCGCGGAGATCGATCTCAAGCCCGCCCTCTCCGAAGAAAAACTGGATCAGAGGGTCATAAGGGATTTTGAGCTAAGCAGCAATAAGGTTTTCCGCAATGCAATATCGGGTCTTTACCCGGCCCGCATGCAGCCGGTGATCATCGACAGGTCCGGAATCCCCGCGGAGAAAGCGGTGCATGACATCACGAAGGCGGAGCGGACGGAACTGATCCGGGTTACGAAGCATTTTTCACTGACCCTGACAGGGCTCAGGGGATTTCAGGAGGCGGTGATCACCCACGGCGGAGTGTCGGTGAAGGAGGTGGATCCCTCCACCATGGAGTCCAGAATTCTGCCAGGTCTCTATCTGGCGGGCGAGCTGCTGGACGTGGACGCTTATACCGGCGGATTCAATCTCCAGATCGCCTGGGCGACAGGCCATGCCGCCGGAACGGCGGCTGCGGAGAAAATATGTCGGAACTGAACCTGGTGTTCGTGAATGGTAACACCTGGTGATCTGCAGAAAGGAGCAGAATATGAGTTTCAATATCGCAATAGACGGCCCTGCGGGAGCCGGAAAAAGTACTGTGGCCAGAAAAGCCGCTAAGGAGCTTGGCTTCATCTATGTGGACACCGGAGCCATGTACCGGACGATTGCCCTGTATATGCTGCGGGAGCATGTGAATATCGAGGATGAGGAAGAACTTGCCCGGGCGCTTGACCGGATATCGGTCAGCCTCCGTTACCGGGACGGGATTCAGCATATGTTCCTGAACGGGGAGGATGTCAGCAGCCAGATCCGTACGCCTGAGGTATCCGCGAAGGCTTCGTTCACATCGGCAAAAGCGGCTGTAAGGGCAAAGCTGATAAATCTCCAGAAGGACCTTGCCGCGAGAGAAAATGTCCTGATGGACGGGCGTGATATCGGAACCTGCATCCTTCCGGATGCCCAGCTGAAGATTTTCCTGACCGCCAGCGTGGATGAGCGGGCCCGCAGAAGATATCTTGAGCTGAAGGAGAAAGGGGAGGACTGCGATCTTGCTTCGATCCGGGAGGAGATCGCGCTGAGGGATTACAGGGATTCCCACAGGGAGAGCGCGCCTCTGAAACAGGCCGGGGACGCCGTGCTGCTCGATACATCGGATATGGACGCGGATGAGGCGGTGAGGCGCGTGGTGGAACTGGCCAGAGAGCGCATGCGCGTATCATAATCCGTTTATGCAAGAGGTTGAGTATGGGATATGAAAAGCAGCAGGACGCGGCAGAAAGAATCCTCCGTCTGGAGGAACTTGCCGGAGATGAGAGGAACGGGCTTCCCGGCAGTCTCTGGAAGTCTCCGAAAGGGGATTTTGCCGTCTACACCGCAAAAAGCGCCGGCTTCTGCTTCGGCGTGCGGCGGGCGATCGATACGGTCTACCGGGAAATTGAAAACGGACAAGGGCCGATTTATACTTATGGCCCGATTATTCATAATGATACGGTTGTCAACGACCTGGCGGCCAGGGGCGTCAGGGTGCTCCGTTCGGAGGAGGAACTTGACGATCTGCATGACGGGACGGTGATCATCCGTTCCCACGGAGTGGCGGAGCGCATTTACAGGAAACTGGAGGAGCGGGGCCTGCAGCTGGTGGACGCGACCTGTCCCTATGTGCGGAAGATACACCGAGCTGTGCAGGAGAAGGGAAGAGACGGCTATGAAGTCGTGATCATCGGCAATGCGAGCCACCCGGAGGTGGAGGGAATCCGCGGCTGGTGCAGCGGTCCGGCCAGCGTGATCGAGACGGAAGAGGAAGCGCGGGCCTGGAAAAGCGCCGGGCAGCTTCCCGTATGCATCGTCAGCCAGACGACATTTCATCACAAGAAATTTTATAAACTGGTTGAAATTATCAGAGCTTTGAGGTATGATAATCCTGTCGTATTGAATACTATATGTAATGCAACGGAAGAAAGGCAGACAGAAGCCAGGTCGATCGCTTTACTCGCGGATGCGATGATAGTGATCGGTGGTAAGCACAGTTCAAACACACAGAAGTTATATGAGATTTGCAAAAAAGAGTGTAATAATACTTTTTTTGTTCAGACTTTCGATGATTTGAATCTTCGGCTAGTGCCATCCAGGGGCATCGTAGGTATTTCAGCTGGGGCTTCCACCCCTAATATTTTAATCGAGGAGGTTTCAAAATTATGTCAGAAGACAATTTTGAACAGATGCTGAATGAAACTTTTAAGCCGATCCATACAGGTGAGGTGGTCGAAGGCGAAGTCATCGACGTAAAGCCGGATGAGATTATTCTCAATATCCATGGGAAGTCCGACGGTATTATTACGAAGAGTGAATATTCGAATGATTCCAGCATTGATCTGACCGAAGTGGTTCATGTCGGTGATACGATGGAAGCGAAGGTTATGAAAGTCAATGATGGTGAGGGCCAGACGCTTCTTACCTACAAGAGACTTGCAGCTGAGAAAGGCAACAAGAGGCTGGAAGAGGCGTTTAACAGTCATGAAGTTCTGAAAGCACCGGTAGTTCAGGTACTGTCCGGCGGCCTTTCCGTGGTCGTTGACGGAGCACGTGTTTTCATTCCGGCATCCTTAGTGTCTGATACTTACGAGAAGAATCTCGAGAAGTACAAGGATCAGGAGATCGAGTTCGTTGTAACCGAGTTCAATCCGCGCAGACGCCGCATCATCGGCGACCGCAAGCAGCTGCTTGTGGAGCGTAAGAAAGCGATGCAGGAAGAGCTGTTCTCCAGAATCAGCGTCGGCGACGTTGCAGAAGGCGTTGTGAAGAATGTTACCGATTTCGGCGCATTCATCGATCTGGGCGGAGCAGACGGACTGCTTCATATCTCTGAGATGAGCTGGGGTCATGTGGAGAACCCGAAGAAGGTCTTCAAGGTTGGCGAACAGGTCAGAGTTCTGATCAAGAATATCAACGGCGAGAAGATCGCTCTTTCCATGAAGTTCCCGGATGAGAATCCGTGGCGCAACGCTGCTGAGAAGTACAGCGTCGGCACAGTAGTCACCGGAAGAGTTGCCCGTATGACCGATTTCGGAGCATTTGTTGAACTTGAGCCGGGCGTTGACGCTCTGCTTCATGTATCCCAGATCTCCCGCGAGCATGTTGACAAGCCGTCTGATGTTCTGAAGGTGAACCAGGAGATCGAGGCGAAGGTCGTTGACTTCAACGGCGATGGCCACAAGATTTCCCTGAGCATGAAGGCTCTTGAGCCGCAGGCACCGAAAGCGGAAGAATATCCGGAAGAACAGACCGAAGAGTAATTTCGGACAGAAGAAAAGATGAACCGGGAAGCGAAAGCTTCCCGGTTTTTTTCACGCTCATTATTTATCCATGAATGCGGCGCGGACCAGAGAATGGATGTAGAAAGAAAACAGATCCGGATTCTCTGAAGGCTGCTTTTCCCATTCGAACCAGGAAAGCCGGTCCCTGCAGGCGTCGCGGAAGGCCGGCTGGCAGAGTTCCGCCGGCTGGGGGAGGAAAAGCCCCTGCTTTTTTACATAACAGTTGTCGGCAGATGCCTTTCTGCGGTGCGAGGGATCGACGAAAGCTGCTACAGATCTGTGCAGAGCGGTATCCTCTTCCGGAAAATAGTAATAATTCTTATAATCCTTAAAGAAATGGCGGAGGGTGCCTTCACGGAAGGGAATCCGCAGCCGAACCTTAGTCCCCTCCGCGGATACGGACCAGATTTCCCGGCCTCTTTCAAAGGGGATGTCCTGCCCGGAATGCGCACAAGGATTGCCGTGCCGGACGATGTTATCGTCGTCCGGGCATTTTCCGGAAGGATCGCCGCGCAGGGCACCGGTACCGTTTTCCGGGCAATCCCCGGCAGTCTTTTCAATGGCAGCGCCGGCAGAAATCTCCCGGCAGATTGCGGCAGATTCCGGAGAGCAGCTGACGTGGCTCCGGACCGGGACCGGCACAGGCAGATCCAGACAGAAGGACACGTTCAGATCATCTTTTCCCCGCACCTCTGTCTGCAGTCCTGCAGCGGCTGCAGGAGACATGCTGTCCAGCAGAAGGGGGTAGGACAGCAGCGGAGTGAGCTTCAGCATTCCCAGAACGTCCTCATAGTTGTGGAGCAGAAGCATGGAGAGACGCTCCCGGTTCCGGTCCGCTTCGGAGAGGATGTCCCGCCTGTCTCTGTAAGATCGATACACATCGATCAGTTCTCCTCCCGACCAGCGGTCCTGCCGTTCGATTCCGAGGAAGTCTTCCACTGTTTTCTGGTTCAGTTTTTTCAGCCCCAGCATCTGTTTCAGGGGACGGATTTCCCGGTACAGATCCAGTGTCTGCATGCCTTCCAGGGGCGATGGCATACCGAGCGCCTCAGCCCGGCCCTTCAGGTATGGGATATCAAAGCGGTCGCCGTTGAACTGGACCAGTGTGCTGCAGTTCCTGCAGAGCCTGCTGAAAAGAGCAAGTATTTCTGCCTCCTCAGAGCCTGCTTCTGAAAAATACTGATATACGGTCCACGGCGCCTCTGCCCTGTTCTCCTCTGCGGCAGAAGGATTTTTAACCGCGGCTCCGATCAGGTAGAGATGGGAACGTGCAGGACTCAATCCCGTGCTTTCAATATCAAAATAGAGCGTTTTTTCCGGGTTCAGGCCGTATGCAGTCAGGTAACGCTCATCGCATACGGCATCATACTGTTTTATAATCATGCCAGTATCATAGCACAGAGTGAGACGCTCTGCAAAAGTCCGCCGCGCGGAATTCCTGCTTCGCAGGCTTTATTTGAAATTTAAAAACTGTTATTCTGCAGGCACAATGAACCGGAAGCTGATTTCAGACAGGCCGTGAATAGAGCAACGGCATTTACGGGTATAAAGACAAAGCCGGGGAGATATGCTATAATTATGAAGTTTGCAGAAGGCAGAGCAGGAGGATTGGACGATTATGAAAAAACCAGTGCTGGTAATCATGGCCGCAGGCATGGGAAGCAGGTACGGCGGTCTGAAGCAGATTGATCCCGTGGACCGGGAAGGGCATATCATTATGGATTTTTCCATTTATGATGCGCAGAAAGCAGGCTTTGAGGAAGTTGTTTTTATCATCCGCCGGGAGAATGAACAGCTTTTCCGGGATGCGATCGGGGACCGGGTGAGCAGGAAGATGAAGGTAAGGTATGTCTTTCAGGAACTCTCCGATCTTCCGGAAGGTTTCGGTGTACCGGAGGGGAGGACAAAACCCTGGGGCACCGGCCACGCAGTGCTGAGCGCGGCTTCCGTGACGGACGGGCCTTTCGCTGTGATCAATGCGGACGATTATTACGGAGAGCATGCTTTCCGGCTTATCTACGACTATCTGGTGAAGATGCAGGAGGAAAAGCGTCATGACCAGTATGTGATGATCGGTTATCTGCTGAAGAATACGCTTACGGAGAACGGTTCTGTGTCCAGAGGTCTCTGCACCACCAGTTCGGACGGTTATCTGGAGACGATCGTGGAGAGAACCAGAATCATCCGCACTGAGGAAGGCGCCGCTTTCAGCGAGGACGACGGGGCGAGCTGGACCGGTGTGGATCCTGATTCCATTGTGTCGATGAATGTATGGGGATTTCCTGCGGATTTCATGAAGGAACTGAAGGAGCGTTTTCCTCTTTTCCTCAGGGAGAATCTGGAAAAGAATCCTCTGAAATGTGAGTTTTTCCTTCCCTTTGTGGTCAATGACCTGATGAGGGAAGGGAAGGCGCGCGTCCGGGTGCTTACAACGCCGGATATCTGGCACGGTATTACCTACCAGCAGGATAAGGCCGATTTTGAACAGGCTGTGCAGGAACTGAAAAACAAGGGCGTATATCCGCAGGATTTCTGAAGCAGAGAGACTCGTGAACAGGAACTGAGCAGAAGACGGAGATAATTGACAGGATGGGGAACGACAGAGACAGAGATTATCTTGAAAAGCAGGCTGTGATAGAGCGATTGAGAGAACAGGGATTCCGTATTACCAGACAAAGAGAGCGGATTCTGGATGTGATTCTGGAGGGCAGCTGTACTTCGAGCAAGGAGATCTACACTGCTGCCAGAAAGAAAGATGCCTCCGTAGGGTTTGCCACGGTATACCGCATGGTGAACCTGCTTGAAGAGATCGGACTGATCAGCAGGAAGAACATGTACAGGATTCCGAGACATTTCTTTTCCAATGACGGTTATTTCTGTACGGTTCAGATGAGCGATCAGACAAAGTTCAGCTTTGACGCGGAGGAGTGGAAAAAGATTATCCGGAGCGGATTGAAGACCTGCGGATATCTACGGGACGGCAGCGCAGAGGTGACAGGGATATCGATCTCGGATGCGGTGATTAAAGATACGGGGCAGCGCGGCTTTGAGCCGGCGGATCCCGGGGACAGCTGTACAGACAGTTAAGAATGATAAGCCAGCCGGCACGGAAACGTGCCGGCTGGCTTTGTCAGAGACCGGAGAATAGATGGCTTTATTTTCCCGCCTGTCTGACTGCCCGGAAGACCTGGGGAAGAAAGCGGGGGATATCCCCTGCCAGCATACTGCAGCTTCCCAGTGTATCTGCCGCGGCGTCACCGGCAAGACCGTGCAGGCATACGCCTGCCCTCGCGGCATCGAACGGGGTCAGGCCCTGTGCGAGGAGGCTTCCCACGATTCCGGTCAGGGTATCTCCGGAGCCGCCGGTGGCCATCCCTTCATTACCGAAAGTGCTGATCATGGTGTCGGATCCGTCTGTGACAACGGTGCGGGCACCTTTCAGAACAAGAATGCAGCTGTGTCTGCTGCTGTAGCTTTCCGCTGCCGGAATCGGCAGCGCGGCGGCTTCAGCAGCGGGACAGCCGGCAAGTCTTCCCATCTCGCCGGGATGAGGCGTAAAGACAGCCCGGTTTCCGGCGAGGGGAATCAGTTCAGGATTCTCAGCCAGAAGATTCAGCGCATCCGCATCGATGACCAGGGAGCCGTGCCAGTCTCTGAGAACCTGCGTGAGCAGCTCCAGGCTTCTGGCTGTTTTGCCCAGCCCCGGTCCGATGGCGATGGCATCCGCCCAGTTCAGCCAGGGACGGAGGTCTTCGTCCCACGGGACAAACAGGGCTTCCGGCAGCCTGCTCTGGATGATCATCCGGTTCTTTTCGTGGGAGCAGATACAGACCAGGCCGCATCCTGTCCGGCAGGCGGCCTCACCCGCCATGACGGCAGCCCCTGCCATGTTGTCCTTTCCCGCTATAAGGAGCAGTTTTCCGTATGTTCCCTTGTTTGCGTCGGATCTGCGCCTGGGAAGGAGTGACGCAAGGTCGGATACCTCCGGTACGCAGACAGGTTCCCGGCTTACGGGCAGGCCATCTGATGCTCCTGTATCAGGATCTTCTGCACTGCCGGGGAGATCTTCTCTGCCTTTGCCGTCATTGCCGGAGAAGGCTCTGTCTGCGGAAGAGGCGCAGGAAAGGCCGATGTCGGTTATCCCGACGTCGCGCAGGATCAGCTCACCGCAGTATTCCGCTCCCGGATAGAGAATCTGCCCGATCTTGCGGAAGGCAAATGTTACCGTGCAGTCTGCTCTGACCGCGGTACCGCGTACCTGCCCGTCATCGGCGGAGATGCCGGACGGAATATCGATGGAGATCACGGGGGGGTCCATCCGGTTCACAGCCCGGATCAGATCGGCGTAGCGTCCGATGATATCCCGGCTCAGCCCGATCCCGAACAGCGCGTCTGCGATCAGGTCGTAATCCTTGAGCGGCGCGTCATCCGGCAGAAGGGTGCCTCCGTAGTTTTCAAAGATCGCGCATTCCGTGCGGGTCTGTTCTGTCATGGACGCGTGTTTCCCGACAAAGAGAACATCCGCCCGGATGCCTTTCAGAAGCAGCAGGCGGGCCAGGGCGAAGCCGTCGCCCCCGTTGTTGCCGCTTCCGCACAGAATAAGAACGCGGCGGCAGTCCGGATATCTGCTGCAGATAACGTCAAATACAGCGAGCGCCGCCCGCTCCATGAGGACCAGGGACGGAACCCCCATGCGTTCGGTCGTCAGACGGTCACATGCCTGCATCTGTTCATGATTCAATACATAATACATCGCTTTGCCACCTCCCACAGGAATTTTTGTCCGCAAACGGTATTCTTTCAGCTGCTCTTATGAACTAACCTTTTCCAGACTCAGCTACTGAGATTTTAGCATAGAAACAGCAAGAATACGACGCTGTTTTCTTTCATTGACTGACCGGCAAATGAATGATAACATAAGAAAAGCCGTTCGGCGGCTGTGTTAAAGCCCTGCACAGGCGGGATGCTGCTGCATTATATCAGGTGAAGGGAGGCCTGCTTTATGCTCTGCAGCTTAAGAACCGGGATAACAGGGAAGACAGGGAAATACTGGTGAAATTGAGGATTACAGCAGTGAGAAGAAACAGAACCGGGATCCGGTGCCGTGTAAAGTCCGCATACAGAAAGCTGATGCGGCTTTGTTTCCGTCATCCGGCACCGGTTTTTTCATTTATTCTGGCGGCAGCGCTGCTTGCGGACATGTCATCGCAGGCAGCTTTATTTGCGTTGGGAAAAGAGACCGCAGCTGAGACAGGCAGCCGCCCGGAGAATGGAGCGTTTTCAGCTGAAGGCGGCTTCCTTCTTTATGGGAGGGCCTGGGCGGACCCTGAAGATGATGCTGAGGAAACGGAGACGGAGCAGAATTTTGCAGAAATGCATAATAATACTGCAAAAGAGGATCGACACACAGCAACAGACATTCCGGCCTATATATCCGGCACGCCGGACCTTGCAGCCGAATTATCCGGCAGCAGGGGCTCTGCAGGTGAGTCCGGCGGTATGAGCCGGGAAGCGCAGATGTGCAGTATCAGTGAGACGGAAGAAGGTCCGGCAGCACAGTCAGGACCGCAGATCGATGTAAGCGATGAACTCTTTCTGGTCCTGCCGGAGGATATGGAGGCAGATACGGAAGAGGGATGGGAGCCCGGGGATGACGGCTGCCTGACAGTCGGCATTGCCGGCAGCAGCTATCCCTTTGCCTGGATACCGGAAGACGCGGTTTATCCCGATTATACAGAGTTTTCCGGCATTGACCTTGACACCGCCGCCCAGATTGCTGCGTATCTGCACATGCTTCTTCAGTTCCGTGCATACGCTTCAGAGAAAGAGGCGATGCAGGCCCTGCTCGCAGGGGAAGTTGACCTTGTGATGGGAGGGATTCTTCTTGAGCGCTATGAAAACCCGCGTCTGCCCGGAGGCCTTGTGAAGCTTGGAAGATGGGGGGAGGAAACGGAAGGAATCGCATTTACCCGGCCCTATCTCAGTTATCAGGCGGTGGTTCTGGCAAAGGAGGAAGAACCTTCTGTCACCATGCCCTATCCTTTCGCGCTGCAGGGAAAAAAAGCCGGCGTGCTTTCTCTCTTCGGAGAGGATAACTGGACTTCCCATTATGACCTTCCGGGAAGCGGGATTACGGTCTACAGCTCCGACTGGGATGCGCTGCAGGCCCTCAGATACGGGGAGATTGACTGCATTATCACCGGCCGGAGAATGGCTTCGAAGCTGATCCGGCTCCAGGGCGGAGTATCCGTTCAGACCGGCAGCCGGGCGGTCTGTCTGTTTGAGGACCATTATGTGGCGGCTGTCCGTTCCGAGGATGAGGCCTTCCGGGAAAAGCTGAGCGGCGCCATGGAAAGCCTGTGCCTGAAGCGCAGGGGCGGGATCCTCATGGAGGAGATCCTGCGCAGATATGAAGACTCATATGAACTGCCCCGTTATCCCGCTTACCGTTCGGTATCCCCTGCTGTGCGCAGCTTCAGAATGCGCAAGCTTGCCCGGACCTTTTCCCGGAAAGCCTGTTCGCTTCTCACTGACGGATCAGAGAAGATGTAAAAAGGACTTGACAAATAGATTGAGTCATAGTAAATTGAGTACAACTTAAAAATGCTGAGCAGAGGATTTTTTAAAGTCCGAAGCATTCGAGAAAGATCTGCAAGGAGAACATGATTATGGCATCAATCTATGATTACACTGTACCGGCACCGGATGGAACGGAACTGAAGCTGGCGGATTATAAGGGAAAAGTGATGGTGATCGTGAATACAGCGACCGGATGCGGCTTCACTCCCCACTATGAGCCTCTTGAGAAGATGTATGAGAATTATCATGAGCAGGGACTTGAAATCATCGATATTCCCTGCAACCAGTTTGCCGGACAGACGCCCGGAACGGACGAGGAGATCCATGAGTTCTGCACACTGAAGTACAATACGCAGTTTCCGCAGATGAAGAAGTCGGATGTGAACGGGGAGAATGAGCTTCCTCTTTATACTTACCTGAAGAGCCGGAAGGGCTTTGAAGGATTCGGAAAAGGCCCCAAAGCCCTGATGATGGCCGGTCTTCTGAAGACGATCGACAAGGATTACAAGAATAACCCGAATATCAAATGGAATTTCACAAAGTTCGTCGTCGACCGGGACGGAAATGTAGTGGCACGCTTTGAGCCGACCGCGGATATGAAGGATCTGGAAGAATGTGTGAAGTCTCTTCTTTGACAGAGCTGTGATCCATTCATCAGAGAGGGATCCGCAGGGTTTTCTTTAAAGGAAGTTTGTTTATTACCCCTGAAAGCAGGCCGGAGAAGGGCAGCGCTTTCAGGGGTTTTTCCTGTTGTGAATTTCTTCCCGGCTAAAAGTATATGTGACAATTCCATGCAGATAGGATATAATATAGGCTATGTGCGGACGGAGCATTCCGCCTGAGGTAAAAGCGAAGGCGGACCGCGCGGCAGCGAAGCTGCTGCTGTGTACCGCGGTCTGCACTGCCTGTATTAAGGGGACGGATCCGCAGAATGGAGGGCGGGAGACCCGATCTGGTCTTCTGCGGAGAGGAGAAGGCCCGGAGACGCCGCATGGCAGCTTCCGGAGCAGAGGAGGAGCTGAATAATTATGAGCTATAAAGCGCTTATCGTAACTCTGGCATTTACCGCTGCATTTGCGTCGGGATGCCTGGCTGCCGAGACAGAAGCGGAAGGGCAGACGGAGAGAGAGGCCGTTGTCAGGAAGCAGAAGGACGGATTTGATGAGAATGAAGCTTCACTGGTCGAGATAGGCGGCTATACGGTGAAGATTCCTTCCTACTGGCAGGCCGAGGAAGCTGAGACCAGCCTGGATGGTTCGGATCAGGAGTATTACTGCGCATATGCTGAGCGTCAGGGAAAGGTTGCACTTCTCCAGATGGAGGCCAATGTGGACGACCAGGAGCCGGTTTCATTTTCGGTTCTGGAGGACGAGGAAAAGGAGATCGCCCAGGCCTTCGGACAGTCCTTTGACAGCTACGACTGCAGCCAGTCCCGGCTCTATGAGCTTCAGGGCAGTGAACAGCCGGTAAAAGGATTTCTCTGGGACTTTACCTTTTCTGTCCAGGGCCGGCAGGGAAACGGGCAGTTTCTGATGTTTCCCGCAGAGGAGGAGAACCGCTGGATGCAGGTTCTCATGATGCAGACGGACAATACGGATTTTGACTATACAGGGGATTTTCAGAAGATCCTGGATTCGATCCGGAATGAGAAGGAGTCGGCGGTGTATTACAGAGTCACGACGCTCATCAATATCCGCTCGGCGCCGGATGAAACCGATGACGCCAACAAGCTGGGCAAGATTCCCGAGAATGCGCTTGTAAAGGCGGATCCGACCGGGGAGGCGAACGAACGCTGGGTCAAAGTGACCTACACCGCGGAGGATGGAAGCAGCATCAACGGCTGGGTCAGCAGGGATTATGTGGAACAGACCCAGGCGCCCGAGGCGGAAGCAGAGACGGAATAAGAATACAGACGGAATAAAGAGAACGGTCTTCAGCGCCTGCTGAAGACCGTTTATTATGCTATAGCGGAGCTCACGCAGCTTTTACGACACTGAAGCGCCGCCGAAGTGATTCTTTCATCAGAAAGAGGATGTCACGTCGGAATATACTTTCCGGAAGAAGAAAATGGAAAGTACGGCGGAGATCACCTCCGAGAGCGGAAAAGACCACCATACCATACTGACATTCCCTGTTATACGGGCAATCAGCCAGGCGGCCGGAATCAGGATGATAAGCTGCCGGCAGAGAGAGATGATCAGAGAATAATAGCTTCTGGAAAATGCCTGGAATACAGAACCCAGAATGATTCCTACCGCTGCCAGGGGGAAATTGAGGGCGATAATCCGCATGGCGACAGAGCCGATCCCCATCATGTCCTCCGATGCATTGAACAGAAGGAGCAGCTGGCGCGGGAAAAACTCAAAGATCAGGGTTCCGCAGCACATGACGCAGAAGGCCAGAAGCAGGCTGAAGCGCAGGGCTTCGTCGATGCGTCTTTTGCTTTTTGCCCCGTAATTATAGGCCAGGACCGGAATCAGCCCGTTGTTCAGACCGAATACCGGCATGAAGAAGAAGCTCTGCAGGCGGAAATAGACGCCGAATACGGCAGTCGCAGTCTCAGAAAAACTGATCAGGATCCGGTTCATCAGGTAGTTCATGAGGGATCCGATCGACATCATCAGGATGGACGGAACGCCGACGAAATAAATTCGCCCGATAATCTCAGCGGAAGGGCGGAAGATGCGCCTGATGCTGAGATGAATCTCGGGATTCTGCTTCAGGTTCAGGACAAGGCCGGTCAGGGCGGCGACGGACTGTCCGAGGACAGTGGCAAGCGCGGCGCCGGCAACGCCCATGGCGGGCAGTCCGAAATAGCCGAAGATCATGATGGGGTCGAAGATAATATTAATAATGGCACCGGTCATCTGGGAGATCATCGACTGGAAGGTGCGCCCGGTGGACTGGAGAAGTCTTTCGAAAGTCACCTGATAGAAAAGCCCCAGCGACATGCAGCACACAATCTGCAGATAAGAGCAGGCGGCGTCAGAGATTTCCGGATTTGAGGTCTGCGTCCGGATGAAGGGTTCCGCGCCGAAGGTGCCCAGGAGCAGAAAGACAAGGAAACTGAGGAAGGCAAGCAGCAGGCCTGTATTGGCGGCGCTGTCGGGTCTGTCAAAGTCTTTTTCGCCGAGCGCCTTCGACAGGAGGGCGTTGATGCCGACGCCGGTACCGGCTCCGACCGCGATCATCAGGTTCTGCATGGGGAAAGCAAGTGTGACTGCGGTCAGCGCGCTTTCGCTGATCCTGGAGACGAAGATGCTGTCCACGATGTTATAAAGAGCCTGTACGAGCATGGATAACATCATGGGAAGAGACATGGATACGATGAGCCTGCGGACAGGCATAACGCCCATCTTGTTTTCTTTCATGGTCTTTTCTGCCATAGATGTCTGAAAACCTTTCTGAATGAGCAGGGTGTTCCGCTGTACTTAGAAAGTCCATGGATAAAAAGGTTATTTCCGGACGCGCGGCACTCTGCATGGTTAAGCCCCTGCCGTGGTTTTTATACGGCAGGGGCAGTTTTCCTGTTTTTAACCTGGCCGCAGCAGATTGTTTTCTGCCGCAGCAGTTCCCGCTGAACAGGCTGATTCAAAACTTCGTCGCGCGGATTCCCGTGAAGGATGGGAAGCGTGACGAAATCAAAGATTTCTACGCGTCCCCAGGCTATGGGAGGAGCGCAGAACAACAAATTGCGGGTTTTTACAGGCTGGAGATGTCTTCCTGATCCACCAGGCGCATTCCGGCCGCCTTTGCGGCTGATGCGGCGGTTTTGGTATCATCCGGACGGAAAACCATATAGGCATGTTTCGCATCTGCACCGCCCAGGAAGGCGTACATATACTCGATGTTGACGCCGGCCTTTGTGAAGACCTTAAGGACCTTGTTCAGTCCGCCCGGCTCATCCGGGATCGCGATGACCACAACCGGGGTCAGAGTGTGGATATAGCCCGCTTCCTTGAGAACGGTCGTTGCTTCATAGACATCGTCCACGATGATGCGTACAATGCCGAAATCTTTTGTCTCAGCCAGGGAAAGTGCACGCATGTCAATCTGGTTTTTCCCGAGCACGTCTGTCATGCTTTCCAGCGTGCCGGCTTTGTTTTCCAGAAATACAGATATCTGTTTCACGCTCATATCTCAGCTAACCTCCTTTTTCAGTGATTTTCAGCTTCATTCATATGAATCACATCAGATCTTTCTGCGGTCAATGACGCGCACGGCTTTGCCTTCGCTGCGCTCGATGGATTTCGGGCTGACCAGAGTGATATTGGCTTTGATTCCGAGCATGGACTTCATGCCGTCCGCGAGTTCCTTCTGGCGGCGGGAGACTTCGCCGAGCTGGTCCGTGAACATCTCAGGTGTCATCTCCACATGGATATCCAGAGTATCCGTATTGTTGACGCGGTCGACGATGATCTGGTAGTTGGCCGGATATCCGTTGTTCAGAAGAACCGTCTCGATCTGGGACGGGAAGACATTGACGCCGCGGATGATCAGCATGTCGTCGGAGCGGCCTCTCGGCTTGCCCATCCTGGCATGCGTTCTGCCCCAGGACCATTTCTCGTAGCTGAGCGTGCAGGTATCCCTGGTGCGGTTGCGGATCTGCGGGTACGCCTCCCTCTCCAGAGAGGGGGAGGC
>ODAI014022426.1_pt1 | contig 15601 bp, 16 predicted proteins | sample 1539321 | NCBI WGS metagenome assembly ODAI01 (sample SAMN02144231, study PRJEB22623) | gut metagenome | biome: sheep rumen | host: Ovis aries | place: New Zealand
GCTTGCGATTTTTGTGGGACCGGGCGACAAAGGCGACGGCATGCCCATCTACGGCGGAGGCTTTATGGATCCGGGCAGCAACCGCGGAAAGGAATATGATTCAACGGATGACTGCTATGTGCGCTTCCTGCTCGAAGAATTGATCCCGCTGGTAGCGAAGGACTACAATCTCACAACGGATCCGGATTTCCACGGAATCTGCGGCGCCAGTTCAGGAGGACAGGCGGCGTTCAACGCGGCGTGGCACAGACCGGATGCCTTCCGCAAGGTTCTGACCCATATCGGCAGCTTCACCGACATCCGCGGCGGAGACTGCAACCCGGTACGGATCCGGAAAAATCCGCCGAAGCCCATCCGAATTTTCCTGCAGGACGGGGAGAAAGACCTGAACCTCATCTATGGCGACTGGGTTCTGGCAAACAAAACGATGGCTTCCGCTCTGGAATACCGAGGCTATGACTACAAGTACGTGCTGGGCAAGGGCGGTCACAATGTGGAACACGGCGGCGCCATTCTTCCGGAGTCTCTGGAATGGCTCTGGCGCTGAGATATCAGAGAACAAGCGGGATGCCATTCAGAGACTGAGCGGCATCGTAAAAGGAGGACCCTCTGCACATCATATGCAGAAGGTCCTCGCTATATTTGCCGAAACCAAAGAATGTTTTTGTCAAATAACATCCTTCGCGTATCACGGAAACAGGAGGATAACCTTGAAAAGATCTCCGTCGGTTACAAGATTCATTTCAATGTTTTGCAATTTGCACAGGCTTGCCGCAATTGCCAGACCCAACCCGCTGCCCTCGCTGCTGCGGGCGCTGTCACCTCGGACAAAGCGCTCGGTCAGTTCCTCAGGACGCACATTTAAGGGTTCGGCGGAGATGTTTCGAAGGCACAGCATTGGTCTGGTGTTATCATAGTCCAAATTGAGGTAAACCCGTGTACCGGGCATGGCGTACTTCAGGATGTTGTTCATGAGATTGTCGAGCACCCGCCAGAGATGCCGTGGATCGGCCTGCACGTGGACCGGGTTGTCCGGTTTCTCTACGATAAACTCAAGATTTTTCTCCGTGAGCCTCTCGCTGTACTCACCCTGAATCTGATCTGTCAGGATCCCCAGGTCGAGCTGTTCCATTGCCACGGGGAGATTGCCGGTGGATGCCTTTGAAGCCTCCACGAGATCATCCGTCAGCTTCTTGAGCCGGGCAGACTGGCGCTGCAGTACCTCCACATATTGTGTTGCATTTCCTTCTGGAAGATCTTCCCGTGACAGCAGATCGACGTAGTTGATAATCGAGGTCAGCGGTGTCTTGATGTCATGAGAGACATTGGTAATCAGCTCAGTGCGAAGCCGCTCGGATTTCATACGTGCGTCAACAGCGCGGCTGAGACCGTCCCGGATGTGCATAAGATCATCTGCCTGAGCCTTGAAATCGCCGACCATATATTTTGTATCTATCGTAACACTTTCTTCGCCTGCCGCGATAGATTTGGTCCCATTGCGCAAGCGGCGGAGACAAAGCACAAGGTAGAGGATTGCCGCTGCAATCAATGCCCAGCGGAGCAGGAATACAAAGAGCAGCATATCGGAATCACGGCGGAAGGTGAAGGTAAGCCAGAAGTCCGCAATCAGCAGTATAATATACGCCGGAATCCACTTCCAAACGAGCGGGATGACTTGGAACAGATCTCCCGCTGCGCAGAATACTTTTTTCAGCCACCTCCAACCCCAGCATATAATCCGCCATGTAAGGCAGCTTGAGAGAAGTGTTTTCAGCTTAAGCCTTACGGCGGCGCTCATCAGGCATAAAAGCGTCAGCAAACCGATACCGATCAGACATATTGCCGCGATCACTAGGCTCATCACAATCAGCCTGCTGCTGAACATGTCTCCAATGAGCATGATCAGTACAACGACTCCCGTTATGCTATTAACCGCCAGCAGATCGAACGGGATCCTCTCGATCACGCCTGCCTTGACCTCGCCGGTTGCATCATGATGACCGGCGGCGGCCATCAGAAACACAAACAGAAGAACTGCCAGCAGGAGAGAAATCGCTCCGACCGCGATCAGCGAATAACGGAGAGGATACAGTTGTTCATAGATTCGGAGCTCTGTGTCCACTTCCGGGACCTCACTTGTGTCCGTCCAGTAAAGGCGTACTGACTGAATTTTCGTTCCGTCAGGTACATGCATGCCGCCGGTCTGATCCTGGATATCCGCTGTTGGCTCAGGCGTGGGCGTAGGTGTGACGGCAGAATCGGAAACGGGAGTTGGCGTAAGTGTGGGTACAGGTACAGGAGCTGACGAGGGTGAGACAGCAGAAGCAGGAACAGATGTAGGCTCAGGTGTTGGCGTCAGTGTAGTCTGAGGTCTGGGAGTGGGCGTAACCACAGGTACGACAATGTTGAGTCCATCATTGTAGCTATAGGTCCAGGAGAGGTCACCGGGTGTTGCAAGCGGCAGATCTTCAGCGGTGAAATATACTCCATTGAGATAGCCGTCCACCTGAACAGTATGCTTATACTGCACAGCATCTTTTTCATTCAGGTTACCTGCAAGTACGGTTCCTTTTTCATCCAGCAACTCAAAGCGTATTGTGCTCTCATAGACTGAACTGACCGGATCTGTCAGCATGCGGTCAAGCAGATCAAAGCAGGTGGCTTGAAGCCGCTTCTGGATTAACGCTGAACGGACGCTCTCGATACTCTTGTCAGGATATGCTTCCTCTTTGTCCAGCCAGGTGACTCCGGCAAGAACGCCGCAGATCACAAGACAGCATACTGCAAGCAGAATGATGGCGACTATTTTAGCCGCCATACTCCCTTTCAGCTTGTTCATGTTGATCCCTCACTTTTCATGCCCTGTTTGTTTTTCTATTTTATAACCCTGACCCCAGACCGCTTTGATATAGCGCGGCTGGGCGGGAACAATCTCAAGCTTTTCGCGCAGATGGCGGATATGTACTGCGACAGTACTTTCGGCGCCGAAGGGCTCGGCATTCCATATCCGCCGATATAGTTCACCAGGCGAAAAGACTTCGCCGGGGTGCTGTAAAAGGAATTTCAGGATGTCATATTCCCGCGGAGTGAGCGAGACCGGTTGGCCATCTCGTGTGACAAGCTTGCATTTATTATCAAGTTCGATACCGCCAAGTTTTAGCGTCTCCCCTTGTGCTTCCCCTCCGCCGAGCTGCAGATACCGACGGAGCTGCGAGCGCACACGGGCAAGCAGCTCCACAGGATTGAAGGGCTTGGTGACATAATCGTCCGCGCCTAAGTTGAGACCAAGAACCTTATCGGTGTCCTCACTCTTGGCCGTCAACAGGATGACCGGTACATTACTCTCCTGCCGGATACGCGCAAGTGCGGAGATGCCGTCCATCTCCGGCATCATGATGTCCAGCAGAACCAGTTGGATATCCCGGGAGTGCAGGAGTTCCACAGCTTCACGCCCGTTATAGGCGGCAACGGTGTCATAGCCTTCTGCACGCAGATAGATTTCCAGGGCCGATACAATATCCTTCTCATCATCGCAGATCAGTATGGTCGGCATATTTTTCCTCACCTCGAGAGTATTCTACCTGAAAACTGGTTAAGATCCAAGCAGGCAAATGATTAAGAATTGTTTAAGCCACGAGTTAACCATACTGACGCTGGCAGACACCGGAAAAAACATGAAAAAACACGGCAGCGTGATCGAGATGACCAAACGCTGCCGCGCTTCTTTTCAGCCTACGCCGCCGTCCATAAAGGCATAATGATTATTAAAGTCCTCATAGGTGTACATTTTCCCTGTTTCGCGAATCTCCAGATTTTTCGCGACCCGGAGGAGCGTGTCCATTCCTGTCTCGCCGCAGATCCGCACGACCCATCCTGAGTCTGAATTGGACATCAGGATAATATCCTGCTCCAGGGTATATTCATCCATGTTCCTCTCCGGCTGCGCGTCGAAATGCTGAGTACAATGAAAGCGCATCACATCAACATTTTGTTCGTCCCAGTGCTCCTCAATGATCTCATCCGGTGTGTAATATAGGAGGAGCAGAGCGCCTCCGTTGTTAAACTGAGACATATAATATGTCTCAATCAGCAAGGGCTGCATCATATTCTGATAGGCAGGAACAGAATGGGCTGGATCACCGAAAGCGAGCCCCTCCGCCGTCAGACGGCCGCGCCACGATTTACTCCTGAGTGAAGCCATTTCCTCAGGCAGCCAACCGGGACGGAATTCTATTTCTTTGCTTTCTGCCGTCTCCGGGAAGGTGACGGCGAGTTTTGCATTACTCCAGTCAAGATAGCCGCTGGGGTTCGGCTCCCAGTTGATACGGAACGTCTCAGTCTCTTCCGGGACCCTCCGGGTCATGGAGAAATAAGCCGCATAAGCCGCAATGCTGAGGGAAAGAATCATCGCTGCTGCCAGGGCAATGGTGCCAATACGTTTTGTTTTGAGACGTTTTACCTGCTTTTCGTCAAAATAGCTGTTCTGAGCCATGACTACATCCTCCTCGTGAATGCCGTTCATAGCGCGAAGAAGTGTCAGCGAGTTCAGCATAGTCCTTCCTCCTGTAAAAAGGCGCGCAGCTTCCTGCGGGTACGAAACAGGCAGCTTTTGATCTTTCCCTGGCTGCAGCACAGTTTTTCAGACATCTCCGGAATGGATATCAGATACCAGTAACGCAGGATAAAGATCTTTTTCTCATTCACCGGCAGCGCTGATACAAACCGTCCGATTGCAGATTCCAGTTCTTTTTCTTCGAGAACCTGCTCCGGGTTTTCTCCGCCGGGAATACACTCGTCCAATTCGTCCAGCACCAGGCTCGCTTCTCCTCCGCCGCGCTTGAGTCTGTTTTTTGTTTTGATACAGTCGATCGCAAAGTTTCTGGTGATACGGCCAAGGAACACCGATAATACATTCGGACGCTGATCGGGCATCAGATTCCAGGCGCGAAACCAGGTGTCATTGACGCATTCCTCCGCATCCTCGTCTGTCCCGCAGATCTGATAGGCAATGGTATGGCAGTATCTACCGTATTTCTGATTTGTTTCCGATATGGCCAGGTCGGAACGCTGCCAGTACAGATCAACTATCTGCTCGTCTTCCATACGGATCCTCCTTTGCTTGAAGAGCTCTCACCCTATCATACGACAAAAAAGAAGAATGGTTTCAATGAATTTCAAAAATTTATTTCTGCCTGCCTTCAAAATGACAGAGACCCGGGCTGCAGTGACCCGGGTCCAAGCGCTCTGTTTGCGGTTATGCTTTGCTCTCCTCAATGATCTCTTTTGCCATCTGAGCAAGTGTAGTGAAGGAATCCTCATCCGCTTTCATGTCCATCAGCGTATAGTTCACATCTCCCAGTGTAAAGCCTGCGAAGGCCATATCATATTCTTCGATTTCCTCCGAACCGAAGGAAACATAATAGTGTCCGGCTGCTTCGCTGGCAAGGTCGTCCTCAGTTTTCTGATAATCTTCCGGGACAACCTTGTAATGGTCGAGGTTCAGGCTGACCGTCACACCGCTGACATTGAGCTGCTCGCTGGGGGTGCGTACAGGAGCCTCATTGCTGTTTTCAAACTCCATAACGGGACTGAGATGAAGGTACAGCTCCTGTGCATTGTCCTTTGTATAGCTTGCATGCACAACGTAGTATTCTTTCAGAACCTCATAGCTTTCCCCGAATACTGCCTCTCCGTCCACGCGGAGGACGGAGAAGGTATAGCCGTTGGAGAAACGCTCCGGCACGGTGACGGGGAAGCCGACATCCTTTTCAATTTTGGGAAGCTCCGAAAGACTGTGGTATTCCTGTGCCTTCGGCATCTGATGGGTTCCGGTATAACGGGGGATTCCCCAGATCGCGTATGCGGAAAGCCCGAGGGCAAGCATCAGTACTGCTGCCAGGGAGAGAGTAATAATCCGTTTCTTTTTCATGTGAACGATCCTTTCCGGAGAGTCCTGTGAGGTACCGGGAGAATACGTCGCCGTGTCGGAGATATGACGGTCATCCAGGCTGTTCAGTGCAAGTGAAATAATCTCCCGATTCATACATGCATACCCTCCTTCAGCAGTTGTTTTTTGAGTTTTTCTTTGACACGGTGGAGGCGAACCGCGACGGTGTTATAGCTCATTCCCGCCATTTCCGCGATGTCGGACAGAGAGTCGGAATACCAGTAACGACGCATGAAAACGAACTTATCCTCATAGGAGAGAGCATCGAGGAACCGGTTGATGGTCTCTGCCAGTTCCTTTGCATACACGGCATCCTCGACGGTGCTGCCGTCAGGGATGCATTCCTCAAGCTCTTCCAGGGAAAGATCATATCGGCTGTTGCGCTTTTTCGCGAGGTTTGCGTGATATCGTTTGGTTGCAAGATTGCGCGCGATCCTGCAGACATAGGTTCGCAGCGGAACTGGCCGGTTGGGAGGGATGCTGTTCCATGTGCCGAGCCAGGTGTCGTTGACACACTCCTTCGCATCTTCCTCATCGTTCAGAATGTTGAGTGCGATTCTGCCGACAGCCTTGCCGTGCTTTTTTTCCAGCTCGGAGATCGCCTGCTCTGAACGTTCAAAGAGCAGGTTGATAATCTCTTCATCTGTCATGTGCCTCACCTCTTTCCGTGTTCACCTGTATACTACGGATTCGATGCGGATTTTTACACCGGACGATTATTTTTATTGTATCACAGCCGTAAAAGAACAGAGACCGCCTTCCTGATGGAAAAGACGGTCTCTGTTTTGTGAGATCCTTTAGCGATTTGATCCTTTCGCTTCCCAGAGAACAAGGTCTCCCAGAACAATCCGCTGCACGTCGTGAATGTTAATGGCGCTGCCCCAGCCGCAGAACTGATTCACGGTGCCGTTCTCAAAGGGAGTGGTCAGGGCGCCGCCGGTGGAGAATTCGGAACCGTCGGAGAAAATGATTTTTGATTCAATGCATACCCTGTCTTCGAGTATGCTCCATGGCCTGTAGGCTTCCCAGTCTGCTTCGGGGGTATGGAAGTCGGCTGCGCCATCGTAGCGCACTTTCCAGACCGCGCTGAACGGAGTCAGCTCCAGTCCGACGATCTCAATCTCCCTGTCCAGTTCCTCATCGTGATAGACAGCATGACGGAAGTCGAAGTACCGCATCTCCTGCTCGGTGGGAGTAAACTGCACGCTGCCGAAGCTCTCCTGACTGCCGAGCCATTCGGCCGAGGCCCCGACGCCGGCCTCCGCCTGCTTCTGGTGATCCCACAGTGTCATAGTCAGACAGATGCTCTCACTGCCAGCAGCTGCCTGTGCCTGGGCGATCGCGTTGTTGGAAACAAAGCACTCGAGGGTCAGCGTTTTTGTGCTCTCATCATAGGCATCGCGCAAAACCGCCTCGCGAATTGCCTCATGACCGCTGACAGAGATATTGGACTGGAGCTTTGGCGTGGCGGTCATCCAGTAATCTTCGCCGTTCATTGTCATGCCGTCCAGCTTCCAGGCAAAGGCGATGCTTTCCGGGAATCTCTCAACCACATCCATTTCCACCGGAGATACGTTGACAAAGACCCGCTGCGATTCTCCGTCGTTTACGGTGGAGAGCAGCGTGATGCCTGTTCCGTCCGGCTTCTCAGGGATATCATATTCCGTGTAGCTGGTGACTTTGTTCTCTTCGATCTTCAGATCGGCTTTCAGTTCCCTCTGCCGGGAGGCGTGGATACTCCATACCGCGTATGCGGTTATTCCCAGTGCCAGCACCAGCGCCGCAGCCAGCGCGAGAGTAACCAAACGTTTTTTTCTCATTTGTACGATCCTTTCCGAGGAGCCCGATGCATCCCCGGGAACAGGACGGTACGCTTCCAGAACAAAGCTTTCGTCAATATCGCCGAACGCTTTTGACAGCAGTTCCCGTTTCATGCAAGAAAGCCCTCCTTCACCAAAGTATTCCGAAGTTTCTCACGGAGACGGAAAAGACGGACAGAGACCCGGTTCACACTGCCGTGTGTCATGGCTGCCAGATCCGAGACGGAGTCGGCATACCAGTATCTGCGGACAAACAGAAAACGGTCTTCCTGACTGAGGGTAGAGAGAAACCGGTTGATCGAGGAGCTGAGTTCTTTTGCTTCATATTCCGTCTCAATATTCACATTCGACGGGACGCACTCTTCCATCTCATCCAGAATCAGGTCATACTTTCCGTTGCGTTTTTCAGCGTTGTTTGCATGATACCGGTTCACAGCCAGATTGCGGGCGATTCTGCAGACATACCCGGCCAAGGGATTTGGGACATGAGGCGGAATACTGTTCCATGTCCTCAGGTAAGTATCATCTACACATTCTTCCGCATCCAGTCGATCGGTCAGAATGTTGGCCACGGTTTTCTTCACGACGGATCCATATTTGCGGTCCAGCTCTCTGATTGCCTGCTCTGAGCGCTCAAAAAACAGGCTGATGATTTTACTGTCCTCCAATTGCGTCACTCCTTTCCGCCTCACCCTGTATAACAGGATCGGGGAGGAAATCTTACATTCAATCGAGAATTCTATTGGTCAGGATTCAGGTAACCGGAATAGAATGGGAGAGGCCGTGAAGCCCCTCCCATATTTTCGTATGTCCCGGCTGCTCTCACGTTTCCGTGACAGCAGCCGGGACAACAGATTCTCGTCAAATTCAGGTGCAATACTCCGTCAGTCGGTTCTGCTGGAAAGGATCTCTCCGGTGTATGCGTCGATCCTGTATTCGTAATCGGCCCTGCCGGATTCAAAGTCAATCTCATACCAAGCAGAACGGAGCTCGCGCTCCAGCTCGATATCGATATCCCTGATCTGGTCCCTTGTCACACCGGCATCCGTCATGGCGATCTGGAGGGCAGCGTCTTTGCCGATTTTTTTCGGTCCGCCGAACACACAGCCGGACAGCAGCACGGCGAGGACGACGATCATCAGGACACTTCTTCTGGCATTTTTCATGGTTTCTCTCCTTAAACTTCAGTTTAACCGCATAGTCCAGTCAAACTGTGATATGCTTTGTACAGTTTTTGCTTTGTCACGCGGCGATGGGGGAGCCGTCCTCCCCAAAGCCGGGAACATGCAGAGCCTCCGGATACGGTACCGGCTCCGTGCCGATCCCGGCCACTTCGCCGTCGGCGGCGTCCACATAGAACTCATATCTCAGATACGGCGTCCATACAATAAGATGGAAGAAGCCGTTCTCATAACTGTTTTTCAGGCAGCGATGCTCAACATTCTCGATCCCGGAATATACAAGGGCGGTGTCCAGTGCCTGCTCATTGTTTATACGATTCATGATGTTCATGGTTCATTCTCCTTTTCATTTGTTGTCTTCATACAGTAGACGCATGAACCCAAAAGAGGTTACAAGGAGAATGAAAAAATTTTTGCTATCTCAGATCCATGTCACGGATCACCGTAAATCCGGAGTTCCCGTTGACTTCGATTTCATATTCACTGCCGTAGGGGTCTTCAAACTCGACCTTGTACACGTAGATTGCTTCAAAGATACTGCCGGTATAACGCAGATGCCGATGGGCGTAATCCACATAGAACGTGCCTGCCCGTTCTTCACCTACCTGCTCGACAAGACAGGCATAGGCCGCGTCGATGGCCTGCGCTTTTGTGATTCTCAGCTTGCCGGAGGCGGAGATGTTGGAAGGGATGAAGAGGATGGCGCAGACGATTGCAGCGATTGCCAGCAGACTGCACAGAACAATGACCACCGTGCGGACCAGGGTCTTTTGATTAAAGGCCTTTCTTGCCCGCTGTACCGTCTCGGCTTCCGCTTCCCCGATTCCGGGAGAGGAGAGCGTGGGGTTATCCAGAATGGAGCTGATCCTGCGGACGTTCTCAAGCTCCCGGGCGACAAAAGCCGCCTCCTCGTCCGTCGCAGTCCCTTCCCGCAGCTTCTGATAGGCTTCTTCAAAGTTCATTGGTCTTCCTCCAAGATCTTCCTGAGTTTTTCACGTGCCCTGCAGAGCAGAACCTTGACGTTGGTTTCGCTTTTCCCGGTGATTTCCGAGATGCTTTTGACCGGGAGACCGGAAAAGTAAAATAGCGTTACGATTTCCTTCTGTGTATCCGGAAGGAGGCTGATCGCACGGTAAAGGGAGCGGTATTCCTCCTTGCGGATAACAGTCTCGATCACTTCTTCCCGGTCGTCCGCCAGATCTTCGGGAATCTCTTCTCCGGTGAATCTGCTGTTTTTTCTGCACGTGCTGATGTATTCATTCCGGCACACGGTCAGCAGCCACGGCTTGAAGTCCCGGATTGAGTCATCGGCCATCGTCAGCGCCTTGAAAAAAGCGTTGGAGACGATATCTTCTGCGACGGTTCGGTTCCGACTCAGGGAGACGGTATACAGCAGTGCCTCATTATAATACAGGGAAAACAGATGATCAATGATATCCGGTTTCATAGGCTTGCCATCGCATCTTTCCAAATAGTCCTGTCTGACTGACGCAGTCATGGGAGAAAGGTTACAGGTTTTTTCCCGTTTTCAACAGTTTCGGAGACCCTCCCCGCGGGATGGAGGACAGCGTTCCTGACCAGGGAGAGGCCGTAAAGGGAAATCTGAAGAATTCTGAATTCACAGCTTTTTTGTTGCATTCACTTTTTGTTAAGCGTAGAATCCAGCGCACAAGGAGGGATGCTCTTATGAAGAAGATTCTGATACTGGCTGTCGCAGCCGTTCTGATATTATCCGCATGCGGAAGAGAAAACACCGAACCGCAGACCGTCTCATTCACGCTGGAATCCAATCCGACCACAGGCTTCAGCTGGCAGGTGGAGCAGTCCAAAGAACTGTTCGACGTCAGCATTGAATATGTGCCGGATGAGACAGACGAAGAGATTTCCGGCGCAGGCGGTGTAGAGATTATTACCCTGACGCCGCTGAAGGCGGGGCAAACCGATGTGACCATGACTTATATGAGACCGTGGGAAGGCGGCGAGCAGGGAAATCAGCTGGTGTACAGCTTTAAAGTGGACCGGAATCTGCAGGTTACGGTGACGGATTCCTACAGCATGGGGACTGAAGAGCCGATCGCGACACCGAAGCCCGAAATCAGGTAATCACCAAAACAGGTCAGCGTTTAACAGGCATCGCACAGAACACACAGACGGAGAGGAGATTATCCTCCCAGAACAGACAGGATAAGTCCGGGTCTGCTTTGGGAGGATTCCTTTATCCCGGGGGTGGAGACGGGCAATCTTCCGGATCAGAGAAAAACCCGTCCGGAGCGTACGTGGGCCCGCAGACTCGAAAAGCGGAAAGCTCAGTGCAGCGCCGCCAGAGCGATATTGGAGCAGTGGTCGGAGATCCGCTCGAGATTTGTGATCAGATCGTTGAACACATAGTTCTGTACCATGTTGCCCTGGCCGTGCCGCAGCCGATCCGTCTGTCTCATCTTCATCTCATCGCAGAGCCGGTCCACCGCCTCCTCCTGCGGGTCGACCTCTCCGGCGAGAAGAGTATTATCTGTCAGGAAGGCTTTGAAAGATTTCTGTACGTTTTCCTCCACGGCCTGCATCAGGGCATCCATGTCCTGCTGCCCGGCTGCAGAGAAGACGAGGTTCTTCTCCTTCAGTTCCTGGGCACTCTCGGCGATGTTCCTCGCGTGGTCGGAGATCCGCTCAAAATCCGTCAGCACGTCGAGAAAGCTGTGACAGCGGAGATTCTCCTGCTGTGTCATCTCCCGGCTGTTCAGACGCAGAAGCCAGGATCCGATCCGGTCTTCAAAAACGTCGACCTCTTCCTCCAGCGAGAGTACCCGGGCGAAGCTCTCATCGGTCCAGTCCTTCAGCAGCTCCAGCGAGAGTGAGAAGGCCTCCTCTGTTCTCGCGGCCATCTCGGAGATTACACTGTGGCAGTGTTCGAGCGCAAGGGTCGGGTGGCTCAGGAAGCGGTCTTCCAGATGCAGAGGCGCCTTCTCTTCGGGTACATTGGGGGCTTTGACAATCCGGCAGACGATGCTCTCGATCACATCGGGGAATGGGGCCAGCACCAGGAGATTTGCCAGACGGAACAGCGTATTTGCCATTGCCGTGGAGAATGGGTCCATCACATGACTGACCCAGGGAAAGCGAAAGATGGCATGAAGTGTATAGAACACGCCTCCGCAGGCCAGCACGCCGAGAACAGAGGCAACCAGATAGACATAAGCTGTCTGCTTCCCCTTCGTACCAGCGCCGACAGCGGAGAGCAGAACGGGAACGGAGGCGCCGATGTTGATCCCCATCAGAAGCGGCAGCGCCATCTCGAGGTTCAGGGCTCCTGTGACGGAGAGTGCCTGCAGTATTCCGACTGCGGCAGACGCGGACTGCAGCACCGCGGTGAACAGCGCGCCGACGGCAATCCCTGCCAGAGGATGCGTCATGGAGCTCATCAAGGAGATAAACTCCGGCTGCTCGCCCAGTGTACTGACGGAGTCGCTCATCATGTGCATCCCCGACATGAGAATGGCGAAACCCAGGAGAATGTCGCCCACATGTCTCCGGCTCTGCTTCCGGCTGTAGAGGCGCATGAGGCCGCCAGCGATGGCCACCAGACCGGTCAGCGTGCTGGCGGAGAGCAGGCTGCTGAGACCTCCGGCGCCCTCCACATAGCTCAGGCAGATGACCCAGCCGGTGATGCTGGTGCCGAGGATCGCGCCGAGGATCACGCTGATTGCTTGGCGGACAGACATCATCCCCGCATTGACAAAGCCAACTGCCATGACCGAGGTGGCGGAGGAGGACTGAATCACTGCGGTTACGCCAGTTCCCAGAAGGAGGGCTTTCACCGGCGTACCGCTGAGCAGGTACAGAACCGGTCCCAGCTTGCTGCCGGAGACGCTGGTCAGACCGTTGCCCATCAGCGTCATGCCGAAGAGAAACAGTCCGACACCGCCCAGCAGTGAGATAACCTGCAGTAAAGACATGAATCGATTTTCTCCTTTCGGGCTGCATCGACAGTCAAAACCGCAGCCGCAGGGCATCATAAGCCGTGAACGTTAAATCTATGTGCAGGAGCGTGTTAAATCCAGGTTAAATTCCGGGCTCGGCTGTTCTTTTTGCGTCGCCTGTGCTATGATACTAACTGTATGTTCCCTCACCGGCGTGTGCGGACGTGCATGGGAGGATAAAGGTCCCTGCATGGCGGATGGGACAGTGCGGCGGAACATCCCGACTTCGGAAATGAGGACAGGTGTCATATGATATACCTTCTGGAGGACGACGACAGCATACGGAAGCTGGTCATCTATACCCTGGAAAGCCAGGGCTTTGAGGCGAAGGGGTTTTCAGGCCCGGGGGAATTCCACATTGCCATGGCCCAGGCGAAACCGGAGCTGGTTCTGCTGGATATCATGCTGCCCGGAGAGAACGGCATCGAGATCCTGAAGCGACTCCGAAGCGACCCTGCAACCGCAAATCTGCCGGTCATCATGCTGACTGCCCGCAACACGGAATATGACCGCGTAAGCGGGCTGGATGCCGGAGCGGACGACTATATCTCCAAACCCTTCGGGATGATGGAACTGGTCGCCCGGGTGCGTGCGGTACTGCGCCGGGGCGCAGGAGAGAACCGGCAGGCGGATTATCGGATGGGCATCCTGTCAGTGAGCCCGGACCGGCATGAGGTCACCGTGGAGGGGAAGAGGGTGAATCTCACTTACAAGGAGTTCATGCTGCTTCTTCTGCTGCTGGAAAACAGGGAAAGGGTGCTTACCCGGGAAGTGCTGCTGGAGCGGATCTGGGGACTCGGCACAGAGCGGGAGAACCGGACGCTGGATGTCCATATCCGGACACTCCGGGCAAAGCTCGGTCCGGCTGCGGCGTATGTCCAGACTGTTCGGGGCGTAGGCTACCGCGTTCATGAGGGAGACTGATGAACCGAACCATCTTTCGCTCTTCCTTCCTGCTCGGGGCGGCGGTGCTGCTGCTGTGCGCGATGCTCTTCTTCGCACTGCAGTACCGTCAGACCCTCGACGAGACGGTTCTCGCACTGCGGCAGGAGGCGGTCTACGCCGAGAACGGCCTGATGCTGGACGGCCAGCGCTATCTGGAGACGCTGGGGGACATCAACCGCATCACATGGATCCGGACGGACGGAGAAGTCCTGTATGACAGTGAGTTCTCCCTGCCCATCTCAAACCAGCTGCACTGCGCTGAGGTGAGCGCTGCCATCGAGACCGGAGAGGGACAGGGAATCCGCCGCTCCGGGAGCAGTGGGCAGGAGACTATGTACTTTGCGCTCCGCTGTGAAGACGGCAGCATCCTGCGTCTGTCCCGGCCACTCAGCACCGTACGGTACGCACTGCGCAGTGTCAGCCCGGTGCTGTGGATTCTGATCCTGGTGCTGCTGATCTCGGGACTGATTTCCTTCCGCACCGCGCGGAAGATTGTACGACCCATCAACGCGCTGGATCTGGATGATGACGATGCCTGCCCGTACCCGGAGCTGCATCCTCTGATTAACCGAATCCGGGAACAGAAGCAGACGATCCTCAGGCAGGCCGGAGAGCAGGAGCGACTGCGGAGGGAATTCTCCGCCAATGTCTCGCATGAGCTGAAGACGCCCCTGACCTCGATCTCCGGATTTGCGGAACTGATGTCAAAAGGAGATGTACCGCCTGATCTGTCAAAGGAGTTTGCCCAGGACATCTATCGGGAGTCGCAGCGGATGATCAACCTCGTGGAGGACATCATGAAGCTCTCCCGCCTGGACGAGGGGGCAATTGATCTCCAGAAGGAGAGTGTAGACCTGTACGTACTCGCCGCCGACACGCTGGACAGCCTCCGCCATGTCGCAAAGGCACAGGACCTGACGCTGCGGCTTACCGGAGAGCATGCAGAAGTATATGGAATCTGGCAGCTCCTGAGCGAATTGACATATAACCTGGTGGAAAATGCCGTCAAGTATAACCGCCCCGGCGGCAGCGTCACGGTGGATGTCCGACAGATGGAAAGCGGGGTCCGACTGACGGTCCGGGATACCGGTATCGGCATTGCGCCGGAACACCAGAGCAGGGTCTTTGAACGCTTCTACCGTGTGGATAAGAGCCATTCCAAGGCAATCGGCGGGACGGGGCTCGGCCTCTCGATCGTCAAGCATGCCGCTCAGGTACACGGCGCCGCGCTGGAGCTGGAGAGCCAGCCTGACATCGGCACCACGGTGAGGGTCATATTTCCTGACTCAGACGATCAGAGAACGCCGGAGAACCCGCACGATAACGGCAGGGCGCTACCGGGCGGGAAGCAGGTATAACGGGACCACAGATGTAACGGGATCCGAACCATGTGTGGATAAACAGAAAAACAGCCGCCCGGCAGGCGTATGTCTGCCGGGCGGCTGTCAGTAAAAGCAGGTGATTCATGAATCACACATGGATGACGGATGATTCACACCGCTGTCAGAGAAAGCGGATGAATGACCTTACTGAGAGCTGATTACTTCTTCGCGAGACCCTTCTGACGGGCATTCTCCGCGGCACCGAGCGCTCCCATGAGCTGCGGGTCGGTCTTGAGGTTGACGACCTTCAGCTTCAGGACGTGCTCGATGGCTTCCTTCAGACCGTCGTTCTTGGCGCAGCCGCCGGTCAGCGTGATGCTGTCGGTGGCGCCGGCCTTCTTCGCCATGACGA
>ODAI010373668.1_pt1 | contig 15600 bp, 11 predicted proteins | sample 1539321 | NCBI WGS metagenome assembly ODAI01 (sample SAMN02144231, study PRJEB22623) | gut metagenome | biome: sheep rumen | host: Ovis aries | place: New Zealand
GACCCCGCCCCCAGAAGCGCTTGCACGAGCCCCCCCCCAGCGAGCTATTGTTGCGCGCGTACTATTTAGGGGGAGAGAACATTGAGTCCAGCTCCCATTGGGTTTTGGGTGGTGTATGCGAGCCATATCCGAATGCGCTGCTCACTGACACGTTCCAGATGAGCGAGCCAGATGACGATAGCGACCTGGAGCTCTTCATCGACAACACTGAGCGTGTTTGGGACCAGGAGGCGCTCGACATCACAGTTTGCGTGTCGAATCCGCCGTGGTCGGCGGGCCAGCGCAACGCAAACGACAACGCGGCGAATGAGCACTATCCCGCTCTTGAGGACCGCATTCGCGAGACCTATTCGGCAAGGAGCGAGTCCACCAACAAGAACTCGGTGATGGACTCCTACATCAAGGCGTTCCGATGGGCTTCCGACCGTATTGGGAAGGAGGGCGTCGTATGCTTCGTGTCCAACGGCGGGTGGCTCAGAAGCGCATCGGGGCAAGGTGTTCGCCGCTGCTTCTCGGACGAGTTCAACTCCATCTACGTGTACGACTTCAGAGGAAACCAGCGAACTCAGGGAGAGGAGTCGCGCAGGGAAGGTGGAAAGGTGTTCGGCTCCGGTTCGCGAGCGGCAGTCGCCATCACGCTTCTGGTGAGGAATCCTGCCTCTGAAGAGCGTGGTGTCATTCGCTATGCCGAGGTGGGCGACTACAAGTCTAGGGAGGAGAAGCTGGACATCGCTCGCTCCCTCGTATACGAGGACCCGGAATGGGTTACCCTTACGCAGGACGGCTACGGTGACTGGCTCGACAAGAGGGATGAGTCATTTTACGAGTTCGCCCCAGTGGGGATAGAGAAGTTCAAGCAACCACAAGGCATGTTCGCAACATGGTCGGCGGGGCTCAAGACACAGCGGGACCCTTGGTGCTGGGGTTATTCGGTCGACTCCGTCATTGCTAATACCCAAAGACTAATTGAAAATACCAACCGTCAACTGGTAAAAGCTTCGGGCGATGAGAGCGTGCTCGATAGGGATCCGCGCGAGCACAGCTGGACAAGAGCATTTCTCAACCGAGTGACAGGCGTGAAGATGCTCGACTCAGAGAGAGCTTACTATGTCATCGGAATGTATAGGCCGTTCTGCCGGCAATGGCTCTGCTATGACGCGGAACTAAACGAAATGACCTACCAACAACCCCGCCTTTTCCCGATCGCCGCAGGCGATCGGGCGAAAGGACCTACCAACAACCCCATCTCTTCATCTTTGCAAGAAGCACAAACTAAGGCTGAGCTGATGGGAAAAGGCGGGCGAAATGACCTACCAACAACATCCACTCTGATGCCTAATCTTGTTGCGTGCCTAACAACTGGCACAAACCATTCGGTATTGATTGCTAACACAATCGCAGACCTTCACTTTGTTGGCGACTCCCAGTGTTTTCCTCTCTATTGGTACGAGAAGGACGAGGGTTCGACGCTCTTCCCAGCTGTGGGCGAGAAGGTAGTGAAGGATGCCTGGGGCAACCGCTACATCCGTCATGATGCCATCACCGATGTGGCGCTCGCCTTGTTCCGCGAGGCATATCCCGGCGCCTTCCATAATAGGCCCCTGCGCGAGGGCCCCAAGGAGCTGACCAAGGAGGACATCTTCTACTACGTCTATGGTGTGCTCCACAGTCCCGAGTACCGGGAGCGCTTCGCCACCAACCTCCAGAAGGAGCTGCCGCGCATCCCCCTCGCACAGGACTTCGAGACGTTCTCCCGCGCGGGGCGTGCATTAGCTGACCTGCACCTAGACTACGAGCACATTGAGCCATGGGCGGGGCTCTCCTGCACCATTCCGGCGGGTATGGATCCTGGTCCCGTGGTAAAGCTTGCCTGGGGCAAGGTGCGCGACCCAGAGACCAAGAAGCTCGTGCCCGACTACACCCGCATGGTCTACAGCAAGAGTGTCGTGGTGTCGGACATTCCCAAGCGAGCTAATAACTATAAGGTCAATGGCCGTAGTCCCTTGGAGTGGATGATCGACCGTTACAAGGTGACGACCGACAAGAAGACCGGCATCGTCAATGACCCCAACGAATACACCGATGACCCCCGCTATATCCTCGACCTCATTGGTCGACTCGTCACGGTGTCCATGCGCACGCTCGACATTATCGACAACTTGCCGCCCCTGCACGAGAAGGGTCACACGAGCAACTGGCCCGTGGAGTGGTCACCGACGGATTAATCAAACGGAAGGCTAGCGAGAATGGAAGACACCCAGATATGCCTCGAGACGAGGCTCGTCGCCGACATAGCCGGCACGTTCTACGTCCCGTCCTACCAGCGCGGCTACCGCTGGGGCAGGGACGAGGTCATGCGCCTTCTGGTCGACATCTACGAGAACGGGGACAAGAGCTACTGCCTCCAGCCCGTGGTTGTCAGGAAGAGCGGGGGCTCTTACGAGCTCATCGACGGGCAGCAGAGGCTCACCACCCTCTACCTCATCTACCGCTTCATGAAGGACGCCAACCCCTTCTTCGAGGAGCCGGCGTTCACGCTCGAGTACCAGACGCGCGAGAGCTCCGAGGAGTTCCTGCGCACCGTGGACCCGTCCCGTCGCGACGAGAACATCGACTTCTGGTTCATCTCCAACGCCTACGAGACCATCAAGGCCTGGTTCGGCGAGGACCTGCAGATCCGCGTCATCAACTTCTTCAAGTACCTCAAGGAGGACGTCAAGATCATCTGGTACGAGGTCGGCGAGGACGAGGACGCCATATCGCTGTTCACCCGCCTCAACATCGGCAAGATCGCCCTCACGAGCGCCGAGCTCGTCAAGGCCATGTTCCTCAGCAGCGGCGGCAGGGCCGATATGACCCGGGGCAAGCAGGAGGAGATAGCGCTGCAGTGGGACACCATGGAGAAGGAGCTCCACGACGACTCGCTCTGGTACTTCCTCACCAACCACTCGACCGGCGCCTACCAGACCAGGATCGACCTCGTGCTCGACCTCATCTCCGAGAAGCCCGCGGGCAGCCGCGACAAGTACTACACCTACTTCAGGCTCGACGAGCTCGCCCGGCAGACGTCGCTCGACGAGCTCTGGCGCAGGATCCAGCGGACGTTCCTCATCCTCAAGGACTGGCACGAGAACCACGAGCTCTACCACAAGATCGGCTTCCTCGTGGCGTCGGAGAAGATGACGCTGCTCGACGTCTTCAGGGAGGCTGAGGGCAGGACCAAGCGGGAGTTCAGGGCCTCCCTCGACGGCCACATCCGCGACAGCGTGGCAATCAAGTCAAACTACGCCGACCTGTCCTACGAGAGGAGCGGCGACTACCAAGCCATCAGCACGCTGCTTCTGCTCTTCAATGTCGAGTCGGTGCGCCAGAACGGCGAGCAGACGGAGTGGTTCCCGTTCAACAAGTTCAAGTTCGACGGGAGGGGCAGGGTGCCCTGGTCGCTCGAGCACATACACGCCCAGCAGTCAGAGTCGCTGCGCACACAGGAGTCGTGGAGGGAGTGGCTGAGGCTGCACGTCCCGTCGGTGCTCGAGGTCGCCGGCGACGCCGGGCTGGCGGAGGCCATGCGCGCCGCCGCCGAGGGCGAGCGCCTCGAGCGCGCGGACTTCGAGGACCTGCAGCAGCGGGCGGTCGCCCTGCTGTCGGTCGAGGGCAACACCGAGTACCTCCACTCCATCAGCAATCTCGCCCTCATCAGCGCGAGCGACAACGCGGCGCTCAACAACGCTACCTTCGACGTCAAGCGCAACCACATCATCGAGATGGACAAGGAGGGACAGTTCATCCCGTTCTGCACCAAGATGGTGTTCCTCAAGTACTACACCCCCTCCGAGGGAAACCAGCTGCACTTCTGGGGCCAGGCCGACCGCGTCGCCTACGTGCAGGCGATGAACCGCGTCCTCGCCGCGTACCTCGAAGAGCCGATCGCCGTCGCAGAGGAGGCGTAAGGGATGAGCACCGCACTCCACTCGTTCGCAGACATCTTCCAGACGACCATCCCCGACGGGGACGGGGAGGTCGCCCTTACGCGCATCTCCATCCCCATCATCCAGCGCGACTACGCCCAGGGCCGGCGCGACCCCGACATCGACCGCGTAAGGGCACGCTTCCTCGACGCCCTGCACGGGGCGGTGACCGACAAGCCCATCACGCTCGACTTCGTCTATGGCGACGTCGACGAGGGCGGCGTCATGACGCCGCTCGACGGCCAGCAGCGCCTCACCACGCTCTTCCTGCTGCACTGGTACGCCGCGTGCAGGGCCGGCGCGCCGGAGGAGGAGCGCGCGTTCCTGCGAAACTTCGGCTACGAGACGAGGTACAGCGCCCGGTACTTCTGCGAGTCGCTGACCGGGTTCACGCCCTCGTTCGAGGGGCTGCTCTCCGAGGAGATCGTCGACCAGGCGTGGTTCCCTCTCGACTGGCAGAAGGACCCGACCATCGCATCGATGCTGGTCATGCTCGACGCCATCGACGAGAAGTTCGGGGACGTGAGCGACCTCTGGAAGCGCCTCAGGGACGGCGCCATCACCTTCTACTTCCTGCCCATCCGCGACATGGGCCTCACCGACGAGCTCTACATCAAGATGAACTCGCGCGGCAAGCCGCTCACCCGCTTCGAGCACTTCAAGGCGGAACTCGAGCGCTGCGTCCGAGCTGCGGACGCAGCAACCTCGGAGCGCGTCATGCGCAAGGTCGACTGCGAGTGGACCGACCTGCTCTGGCGCTACCGCGACTCCGGCTCGGGGGGATCGGAGGACCTCGTCACCGACGACGAGTTCCTGCACTACTTCCGGTACGTGTGCGACGTGCTGTGCTACCGGGAGGGCGAGTCGCCGCAGGGCCGAAGCTCCGACGAGTTCGACCTGCTCGACGCCTACTTCAAGGGCGACAGGGAGAGGGTGCTTGCGAACGTCGCCACGCTCGAGTCCTACTTCGACTGCTGGCGCGACATAGAGGGCTACGAGAGCCCGGCGCAGTTCCTCGAGGCGTGCATGTCGCACGCGCCCGAGGAGGGGAAGGTCGTCATCGACGGGCAGTACAAGGTCGACATCCTTGAGGACTGCCTGCACAACTACTCTCACAGAAACGGGCGGCAGAGGCGCTTCCCCTTGGTTCGCATGGTTCTGCTCTATGCCATCACGTGCTATCTGCGCCACCAGGGCAAGATCTCGCGCGAGGACTTCGCCAGGCGCCTCCGCGTCGTGAACAACCTCATCCAGAACTCCGAGGACGCGATCAGCGACCGCGTCGACCGCAACCGCATGCCCGCCATCCTGCGCCAGGTCGACTCGGTCATACTCACGGGCGCCTTCGACGACGCTCTGGACCCCAACTTCAACGCGAACCAGATCGACGAGGAGAAGCAGAAGGCGGCCTTCCTGGTGGAGCATACCGACAAGACGCCACTCGTCTTCATGCTCGAGGACCACGAGCGGTTAAAGGGCCAGATAGGCATCGTGGGCCTCGACCACATCGACTACGCGGACCGGTTCGTCTCCCTCTTCAAGTGCGACTGGGACCTGATCGACCGCGCCCTGATGTCCATTGGCGACTACGGACAGCGTGAGCGCAACGGCTGGCGCTACCAGTACGCCTCCAAGTGGATGCAGGCGGCATGGGACAGCCTCTTCCACAGAAGTGCAAACGGCGGCTTCGAGAGGACGAGCAAGGTTCTCGTGGAGCTACTCTCGAGTTCGGAGGCCTTCACGAACGACGTCCTGAGGGGAATCGCCGACGAGTTCCTGGCATCCTGCGAGCAAGACAGCCGCTTCCCGTGGCGGTACTACTACGTGAAGTACGACGCGTTCCGCCCGGGCAGGCACGGCAAGATCGCCTTCAGCGACAAGCCCGGCAAGCCGTACGTCTCGACCGTCATGTGGACGAGCATGAACTACTCCGAGAATGCCTACGTGCCTTACTTCAAGGAGATCGACCCCAAGTGCAGGCACCTGTCGAGGGACTCCTACGGCCAGCGGCTTGTATACGGCAAGCGGCACATCACGAGCGGCAACGATGCCTACTACCTGCACGACAACAAGACGGAGGAAGTCATCGAGACGTATCCGATAGCTCAGACGGACGGGGTCGATACTGAGGACCGCATCCAAGCCCTTAAGGATTTCATAGACCTCATTCGTACGCTATAGCGTGCTGCATATGCCTGTGGCCGGGGGTTCACGGGCGATTTGACATCAAATCAAGCACCACGCCTTAGCCGCATTGGTAAGCACAGCGGATAGTACATCAGTAAGGGAGCCACAATGGATTTCATAGTGCAGAGAAACGATATCGCAAGCATGGAAGTAGACGCAGTCGTCCTCCCCGCAAACTGGAGACTCCGGGCAGGGACGGGTGCTTCCATGGCACTGTTCGAAGCCGCCGGACGCGAAGAGCTCGAATCGGAATGCGCGATACGCTTCGAGCAGGCGAAGCGTCAGGGCATGCGTCTTGTCCCAGGAGTTTCGGTGCCGACACACGCCTTCGACCTACCGGCAAAGGTCATCCTGCACACGATTGTCCCCAAGTGGGACCCCAAGAATCCTCGGGGAAGCTACGAGGACCTGTGCAAGTCATACGCATCCGCCCTCGTAATGGCCGACGAGATGGGTATGGAGAGCATAGCCTTTCCCGTGCTTGCGTCTGGCAACAACGGCTTCGACCATGACGTGGCGATCGACATCGCGATCCAGTCGCTTGAGCAATACCATCCAAAGAACAAGCTGGCGCTGGCGTACCTCGTCACATTCGGACGTGCGATAACGCAGAACATGAAGGACCGCGGCTACGAGGTGGAGGAGGTCATCGATCAGCTCCACGTTCTCGACCAGGATATGCATCAGGCAGAGGTGCGCAAAGCAGACAAAGCACGACGCAGGAAGGAAAAGAACCGAGAAAAGCCATTCGTTCAAGCCAAGATAGACGAAGCCATCGAGTGGATTCAGGACCCGAAGAATCAGGCTGTCGTATTCGACTTTGCAGTAGCCATAGCCAGTGTTGCACTTCCAACGAAGGGGGCTGGCGGCAAGGTTCGCAAGGTGTTGAATGTAGTGGCGCCGTTCGTCAGGGGTGGGAAGAAATAGCTGTCATTGGCACTAGCGCGTACGGCTAATGGTTAAGACAGCGAGACCGTTGGCTCCCCTCGGGCAGTACGATCTCCGGCCACGCGTCGGAGATCGCACCAGGTCGAATCACGTGACCTATCACACTGTCAACAGGTCAATAACAATGCTGTTGTCGATGGGCTTAAGGGTATTAGTAAGATCCGTGACAACAGATTTCAGGAACTGCTTAGAGTAGCCGTAACCCCGCACATCAAGCACGACTCTTTGCGTAGTGCCCTTAGGCAAATCAATCGTTCGCTGCTGAATCTGGCGTTTCAGCTCCCGCTTGAGATTGTAATACCCCTTGGCTGACCTCAGGTTGTAGTTCTTCACCTCGATAGCTTCAAGATGTCCCTTGATTTCCCTGACGACATCAGGTCTCGTACAACCCTGTGTCTTTTTTACTACCTCTTCGCCCTTCATATAAGAAACTTGATCATTGCCTCCGTAACGCTTAAGCACTTCTTTCTCTGAGTTCTGCCACGAGTGAACCGTTCTGGAAGATTTGAAGAGGTCCAAGCCCTTACTCACTCCTCCAGCGATGGCTCCAGTAATGGCCCCGAGCTTGAAGCCCTTGGATCCATCGATTACAGCCGCTCGGAAGGCGGCTTCCATGTCCCCAGTCTGATATCCTGTCACGATACCAGAGGTCAACGCGCTCATTGCGCCAGTCGAAAGTGCCATCTTTGTAGCGTAAGTCGCCGATGCTGCAAAGACCTCGTGAACGATATAGGCTGCCCCACCAGAAGCTGCGCCACCCGTTGCAATGGTTATTGTGACACAGACAAGGATGACGCCACCGCCAATTGCCATATTCTTGAGAACAGGAATCATCGGATCTTCGTACTCAGCAAATTCAGTGACGGTTGTATGTCCATCTTCACCAAGGGTGAATACGTATCGTTGATCCCCAATCTGCTTTTCGATTTCGCCTAAGTTGTATCCGAAAAATATATTTTTCAAAGAGTTGTATTCAAGCTCTTCTAGATATTCCTTCGAGATATATACGGTAGCTACGTCTAATACTTGACAGTCATCGCTGGCCAGCTCGCTCTCGATGCTACCCTCTAGATCGTCGGCGATATACTGCAGTAGCTCCTCATCGTCAAGATTTGCGAATTTGAGATCGCTCTCATCATTAATTTCAAACTCTATATCTGCGGTATTGTCCTCTGAGCTTTGTCCCGCGCATCCTGTTCCCATCAAAACGAGCGAGCACGACAGAAGCACACAGAGGGCGTCATGAATGAATCGCCTCATTTCTTCGCACCACCTTTGCGCATGCGCAGCGCTGCAACGACAATCGCCATAGCGAGTAGAACGATAAAAATGGGACGAACGGAGAAAAAGGACTCATTTGGATCTTTATGACCAGGCAATTCGCTCGCGTCCATGTCGCCGGCATCCTCGCCAGTTTCATCAGGTATCTGTGCATCTGCTTGAACGAGCGTGCCATCATCAGCCACCGTGGCTCCAGCGTCTATGCGCTCCTGTACCTCAGTAACACTGATGCCATTTGCGACCGAAGCTTTCAGCAGATCATCATCCCCTACGTAAATGACCTTGGTCGTGGGCTCATCGCCCGTTGTAGGGTTGCGCGCTGTGACGGTGTAGATACCGGCATCTACATACTCTGAGCCACTCGTAGCGCTTCGATTAAAGCGGGTGTCCTCGACAAGCCCATCGCGCGTCTCGTTGAGAACCTCACGCTTGACATTGATCTCAAGGTAGTGTGAGTTTGCGGTATCGATACGGAAGCCGTTCGGTGTCACGGAGCCGTTGTATAGCTCATCACCCGTCTCGGTGTCGAAAAGGAACAGCATCGTATTGCTGTTGCGTACCTTGAACTTGAACAGGATCTTGTAGTCACGATACTCAGGGATGACGGATAAGAACCCTGGTTTGCGGGTCTCATAGTCGAGTGCCACCTCGTAATCGCCTTCTTCGAAAAGGTCAATGTCGGTCTCGGCGCCGACCTTCTTTCCCTTGAGGTAGTCACTATACTTTACGGGCTCCGGCGTATCATTTTGATAATCGGTATGACGCACGATGAGCATGCCGCGACCGAAGTTAGTCTTTGGGATACCGAAATATTGGTCGTAGCCATTCTCGTCGGTGTTGATGTAGTAGTTCTCCTGCCCGTTCAGCTTGTCGATATCTTGCTCTAGTACGAAGGAAAGCTTCACTTGGTCTCCGGCATTTTTCAGAAAGACAGGCATGTCATCCTGCGTGCGGCTCGTAAATCCAGAGACGACGAACTTGCCGAGGCGCCACCCGAAATGAGGATCCCCTTCCTCAATGCCTGATGGATTCGAGAAGCCCTTGTCATGCTTGCAGCTCATGGACTGGCCATAATAGTAAAGATTGCTTGCCGATGCGCTGTCAGCGCAAGCAAGGGTTGGCAGTGCGAGTGTTAACGCTATAGTCGCAAAGGCAAACGCAAGCATTTTTCTCAGCATGGGAGACCTCTCGTTCAGCAGCGCGTTCATGCAGTCACTAATTTTAGAGGGTATTCAGAAATGTTGAACCTGCTATCAGCTCAATTGCGACGTTCTGTGGTTGACCGTCGGTCATCAGATCCGAAATCCCGATACTCCTTTGACTGTGTCACCAGTTGGCTCTCAACCATGGCTAATGAGGTCCAAGGTTGATCTAGCTTAGCCGAATCCCCAGGCCTTACTCTTCCTCCGCTGGACGCACTCCTCTTTCACGAAATCCTTGAGTTCGGCTGACGTCAAGGGATAGTACTCGGTCACGAATCGGGAGTAGTCGCCACCGCCGTTCTGGTCTATGCACCACACGATTCGCTGAATCGGACAGGCGAGTCGGCCTCGGACAAGGACGTCTCCGTTCTCCCTGTACTCCCCTTTTTCGAATCCAACGATGTCGATCATCAGGACGACTCTGTCTCGGTGCTTCTGCGGCAGGATGCTGTGAAATGTCTTCCACGGCCACCTCCACATGAACTTGCCGCCCTTGTCCGTCTCGTCATAGCACTCCAGGATGCCCGCCTCATATGGCTCCGAGACGTCGAACACCCAGTAGACGATCCGCCCGCAGGAATTGTAGAAGCGGTTCCTCCTCCAAAACTCGTGAGCCGATATCGGCGAGTGTTGGAACTCGATGACAAAGTCGCCAGCAGCGATGTCCGCTCTATGTTTCTCTCCGTTGTGTTCAAAGGGCACCTCGCGGCACTGCAGGGGAAACTGGTTCTGCCACCATTTGTGCCAGTCGCTCATGTCGTGCGTGAAGTCGTCGCAGTCCGACCCCTTCCGGTGGGCAAAGTGAGGAGCCTTCACCTCACCAGCCCTTAGGATCAAGTCCTCCCCACAGCACGGGCAGGAGTATGCAACCCGCTCGGAGCGACACGCCGCCTCATCAGCGTCAATGAGTCTGTGCGTCTCCTTATCCAGAGCGACAAACACAGCTGATACCTCTTCCCGTGAACCTGCACGCGAGACAGATTACGACCGCTCCAGCTCCTCGATCTCCTCGTCGAGCTCCGCCTCGATGTCAGAGAGGTCCTCGATGTCAATCTCGTCTAGGTCAATCACGGATGCGTTGGAAGGTTTGGCCAGGGGCGTATTGGCCAGATACCTCTTGAGCCTGTTCGCCATAGGCTTGAACGTCACTCTGGTCAAGACACCAGAGATTGCGCCACCAAGTAGCGGTATCGTATGGCCAACGGCACGCCCAAAGATCTGCTTGTTCATCTGAAGGCCCAGATAATAGGCGACCTTCTTGACGATGGGGTATATCGTCCCCTTGGTGAGTGCCTGCCGTGCGACTCGTTTCCCTGCAACCGATCCGGCGTTCTTTGCAATAGCCATCAGCGTCTGCTCAGCGCCACTCACCCCAGACATGACCCCCAAGAACAAAATCAAGGCATTGCGGGTAGCATCATCCATCTGCTCGCCCTCGAGGCTGAAAACATCTTCCCAGCCATACAGATAGCCCAGCTTCTGCGCAACACGCAGCACGTGTGCATAGAACTGTCCAAGGTCGACGGCAGTCGCGCCAACCATGGCGGCAGGATTGGATGGTATGCCAGCGGCGACGGACGTAGCCGTTGCAAGGTTGTTCTCAAAGGCGATAGCCTCCTGGGCAAGCTTGCCAATGAGTTCTTCCGGTACTCCGGCATTCGCGGGAGTCGTCTCCACAGCAGCACGAGCCATATCCTCAGTGGTGTGGACATTGAGAGCACCCAGAAGGTACTTCTCCCGATCAATCCTCACGCCCGGCACATGCGAGGCTGACTCGATGACTTCCTCAATCTTGATTGGATGCTCATCAGCAAAGTTGACTACCGCATCCTTGGCCTTGACAACGGCTTCACCCGTCGCCCCAGCAGCCCGCTGAGCAAGGGCGCCTGTGTTGGTTGCGGCCTTACCCACAGCCTCTCCGGCACTTGACACCGCACCAGCAGCCATCTTTCCAGCCTGACCTGCAAGCTTGCTCAAGCCCCTGAAAGGGCTGCCCTTTCCCGGCATAGCCAACCTCCTTTTCGGTTCTGTATGGCATGCATTGTAGGAGAGGCACCTGCAACATATGAGCTCATCTCGCTCAGCGCTTACTATTCTCGGGGTGGCAGTCCCTCGCCGCCCGCCCCGACATCTGCGATGTACCTCACATCCGCTAAGCCCCAAGGAAATGCTCGGCGCACGATTCCTAGGCAAGAGCCGATGGTAATAGAGACACATAGGGGTGGATCAGTGCCCGTATTGCAGCGGGTACCACCCACCCTCAGAAAAGCACGCGAATGCCGCAAGGACTACCATGAATCTGAAATGATACAAGGGTCACTTGATTTGGCATATCGAGAACCGCGACGAAAGGACGCCCGCCTATGGATACTTGTGGCATCTGCGGAAAGAAGCGCTCCTTCGGAGACAAGTACGTGAAGGTAAAGGATGGAATCGCCTGTCCAACCTGCATGTCGATCGCAGGCATTGCTAAGAAATACCCAAACCGCGCACAACGAGAAGAGTTCCTTGCGAACTTAACTCTAGATGATCTCGATGAACTCATCTACGAGGGCGAACAAGAGCAAGAGCGCCGCGAAAAAGAACGCAGGGCCAACCGCGAGAGAAAAGAAGCGGAAGCCGCGCGCATTAGGGCTGAAGCAGTAGAGAGGAAACGGGCAGAGAACGAGGCGAAAGCAGCGGCTGAGAGGCTACGACAACTCGAGTTTGATAAACGAAATACTGCACTCCAGATGCTCGATGAGCATAGTCTCGACGTACTGCACGAAGCATCAAGGCGGGAGCTTGAACAATCGCTAAATGAGGCAACAAGGAGCTCAATAGCTGCAATATCAAATAAGAACATTGCGATGATTGAATTGGCCAATTCCCAGATGTACCTACAGCGGACCATAGTCAGGCAGAACGAAGAGATAATACGTTTGCTGCGTCGGCTGGTCGCTAGTGTCGAGGAGGGACGCCAACAAGGATAAAGGCATACGGGACGGTGTTCTTGCGTCCCGCGCTGTCGCTCCATCGACATGCGAACAATCTAGCCAAGATGGTGGGTTTCGTCCGCACCTGGCTACTTGGGTGCGGACGAGTCTGCCTCATGAGGGGTGCCCTTCAGCTGCACCATATCACGCAGTGCGTATTTGTTCATAAATGCTAATCTGTGATAGCGATGCATATCTATATTTGCTACCAAGTCTCGAGAGGTCCGCTATGAGTCTTCATTGTGAGGTGTGCGGCGGCACCAATTTCATTAAGGCTGGCAACCTTTTCCAATGTGAGGGCTGCGGCATGAAGTACTCCCTGCAAGACGTCAAAGCCCTGTCCGAAGGGGACAATCAAGAAGTGCGGTTCGAGCCGGCGTCGCCAACCATTGTCTACAGCGATACTGCACCCGTAGGGTCGCCAGAAGATGTGCCTGCGCAGGATATTGAGGAGAGTTCCGTATCGACAGACTCTGCAAGTAGCGACACGCATGCCGACACGTTCATTGCCGAGCAGCTTGGCTCGGAGTCTCCTGCGATGGCAACAGACGAGACCACGCAGGACCCTGACGATGCAGGCGCCGATCTTACGGAACTCCGCTCGGAGGGAGAACTCTCTACAAACGAGTCGTCCGACAATCCAACGCGACCCTCATCGCCTCATAGTTCAATGAAGTCAAAACGGTCGAGGATGTCAAAACAATATGAGGAGGCAACGCAGTCTGAGAAGCCAAACCGACCCAAAAAGAAGCTCATGGCGGATTCGTCAACCACCGTCGCGGTTGGTCTGCTCCTGTTCTTAATCAGCCTTCTGTCACATGTCACAGGCTTCGATATACGGGTGTTCGGGCTCTCTATACAAATGTGGAGCATAATCATTTATGCAGTTCTACTGGTCACGTATTACAAGAGCCATAAGGGAAGAATCGGGAAGGCACTCACTGTCCTGTACTGGGCATTGACATGCCTTGTGTGTATTCTTCAGGTACGATATTGGGTAGTCAACCAATCATTTAGATTGTTCAAGGCGCCGTATGAGGCATCGGATACCGGCACGACGAAAGAGGAATTAAGTCCTAATCCAATACCCACCCAGACAGAAGAACGTGAGCCATTCGTAAACCAGCTCAAAGTGTTCGGCGAGTTTGATGAGACAAGCATTGAGGGAGAAGGCGATGACGTGGTACAGATACCATGCTGGCCATCGCCATGCATCATGACCGTCGGACATGGTGGTACTGGACATTTCTCCGTGAAATCATATGACAGCAATGGAAATCCAGTTGATCTGCTTATCAATACAACTGGGTTTTACGTCGGTAACGTTACGACGTACCTTGACTTTGAGAAATCGACTCAACTAGAAATTAAAGCAGATGGTGTTTGGAGTATTACGTTCAGGCCGATGTCAGCAATGCACAGGGCTACACAAGATGCCAATGTTGATTATGAGGGTACAACGTTCCTAAATGATGATGTTGTTTATCTTGATGTAGACAAATTGAATGGTCTTGCTTTTGTATATCAAGACGACAGCCACTTCTCGGTTAAAGCTATAGGACCGAAATCATCCAAATTATTAGTGAATACTGTCGGTGAGTATAGTGGTACCGTGATGTGGAATGAGCCACAGTCTTTCTTTATCGTCCATGCAGAAGGTCCATGGGGCATGCTCTGGCAGTAATTGAGCATAATTCTTTTACTAATTATAGAATGGGCGAGCTTGCGAAGTACGAGAGGCACCCGGCATAGGGGCATAGCTCGAAGCCCAATCTTGCACCGTCACCAGCTCGCCCGCCAGAGAATACTGGCCATCTTGCCCGCAAGGACTTTTCTGTACAGGTTTTCTCTCTATTCGTTTTATCCGATTGCATATGATTATGACGCAACAGTTCCGTACCTCCCTCAAATCATAAAGGAAGGATCAGAGATGGAAGAGGACATGACGCGCAATCGTAGGAGAGTAATCAAATCGTACAAATCATCATTTTCGCAATATCTATTGGCTTTCGTAGCTTTCGCTTTCGCCTTCGTGCTGTGCGGATGCCAAAAGCCTGTAAAGATGTCGGAAACTCAAGCTCAATCGCTCCTAGAAGAGAAGCTAAGCAGCATGATCCCGGAAACCATCACGGGTGAGTTCAGCAATGCGAAGCCGATAGTGACCATCTATGACATGGACATTCCGAGCGACAATAACGGCCTCTACCGCATTTCGTGTAGTTGTTCTATCGATATGGGCGAAACACCGACAACGTCGTATTGGAAGGACAAGTGCGCATTGCTCGCAACAGATTTGAAGACGTTCAACGAATCTGCTGAAGGGATAACGCTGCTAGGAACCAACTACCACGTCGACATATCGGCAAACGTCGACACTGCCTTCTATTATGATTCGGATCGATGGCCCTATACGGTCGAGGCCGATCAGGTCTTTAAGTACACGCCTGACCTATCGAGTGCAACCCTGGTCTACCCCGAAAACGAGGAAACGAGCTCCTACCGAAGACGGTGACGTCGTGCAGTTCGGTGACAATGGCTCGGTCACTCAATACAACGAGAATGGAGTTACCACGTTCAACCCCGATGGCTCGAAGGAGTGGACGGATGGATGGGGTACGGTCGTGCAGGATGTCGATGGCGACGGTAATCCCGACCGTGTCTCCTATGACAGCGGCGAGACGTGGGTAGATGCCAACTAGAACATGGGATATCACCGACAGCAAGAATCATGCTGCGAGCGCCTTCACATGCGCGCGGTTCTGGAGCACGGGGTTGTAGAAGCGCTCCTTGGTCCCGTTCTCGAAGGTCTGCGTCCACTGGCGCTGGCTCTCGCTGCCGAATATCCACCCGCCGTAGTTCTTGGACTCCATCACGTAGATGCCCGTCTCGTGGAGCAAGAGCACGTCCACCTCGGACTCGCCGGTGGGGCCGCTCAAGCGCGGGACGAGGACGTTCCGGAAGACGGCCCTGCGGCCCGGCAGGTCGCCGTGCTCCAGCGCATACTCCGTGAGGTACTCGCCCAGCCCGCCCGTGCCCTCC
>ODAI012756655.1_pt1 | contig 15600 bp, 7 predicted proteins | sample 1539321 | NCBI WGS metagenome assembly ODAI01 (sample SAMN02144231, study PRJEB22623) | gut metagenome | biome: sheep rumen | host: Ovis aries | place: New Zealand
GACATCCCTGAGCCGTCCGAGAGGATCAGGGCGCGGGCGGCCTGCTTCTCGGGGCCCTCCTGCGGGTGCAGCTCGTCGAGCTTCTCGAGAAGCGGCATCTTTTCGGCGATCTGAGCGCTGAACGTCTCGCGCAGCGCCGTCTGCACGATCTGCTCGAGCTGCCCCTCGGGGTGCAGCGTGGTTTTCAGGGCCTCGTTGACGTTCATGCGCAGCTGCGCGATGAGCTGCTGCTCAGCATTTCCGGAAAGTTGGAACGTACGGCCGCCCGTGAGGCCGGGATTGGCGGCGGTGAATTCGCCGAAGGTCTGCCCGATTTTTGCAATCTCGGCGTTCACAAGGGTTTTGGTCTGCTTGTTGACCGCTTCGGTTTTTGCCCTTGCCACCTGGTCGATGGCTTGAATCACCGCTTCATTGGCAAGGGTCTCGGCTCTGGGCGTTGCCGTCGGGTGCGCAATCTGACTCTCAAGATTTTCCCTGGCGCGCTGCACGATCCGTTCCTTGTCCGCATCGGTGAACTCAAGGTTCTGTACGGGAGGAATCGTCCGGGGGAATGCGTGCAGGCGGATCCTCTCATCGAGGTTCGCAAGCTTTTCGGCCAGGGCCTGTTCGGCCGCCTCCCTGTCGATGTGCTGAGCGCTCTGATCCTCGACGTTCTGTCTGATGATCGAGCTCTGTTCGTCAATCGCGTCGTCAAGGTTGGTGATGATGACCGGTATTCCGGTCTCACGGGTGAAGGCCTGCAGTTCGGCCTTGGCGTTCTCAAGCTCCTCCGGCGTGGTGTACAGGGACTCGAGTTCGCTGATGTCGACCCGGATCTCAGCGATGTCGCGCGAGGGTACGATGGGACCGTGGATCTGGGCCTCGATGTAACGGCCGCCCGAAAGGACCGCCATGCCGTTGCCGCCCTCGCGGCTTCGCTTTGCCGCATCGGCAAGCATGTTGCCGTCCAGGTCGTCGAGTCCGGTGACGAGCGACTCCATGTTTTCATACGTGGTCATGTTGCTGCGCGTCGATTCCGTGTCGACAAAGCATTTGAAAAGCAGAGTGCGCAGCTTTGAGTCCTCGGCGTCCGAGAGGTTCAGGCCCGTTGTCTTCCCTCCCGTCTTGAACGCCGTGGTGTTGCTGTTCTTGTCGAGCGCGAGCCTGTCAAGCATGAGCTCAAACTTCTTGTGCGCTTCGCTGTTCGGATCGCGCAGGATCTGGGCGGTCATCGGACTCACGCCGCTGCCGTCGAGCAGTTTGTAGAACGTCTCCTTGGTCTGCGCATTGATCTTCAGTTTGGGAGCGAAGAACGTGTCGCTTGAAGAGAAGGTCGAGCGTTTTTTGACATTGTCCTTGAGCACGATGCAGACATTGCCGTATTCGCCGTTGGCAACGGCCCCCTTGCCGTGCTGCATGACGTTGAGCGCACCGTACACGGGACGCTCGGCCGGATCGAGCTGGTGACCGTCAAACTCGGGGAAGACCTTCTTTTCGGCCGTGTCGCGCAGGGCGATGTACTCGTCGCTCTTGCTGCTCATGCCCTGCTGCTTGAGCTGGAAGATGTTCAGAATCGCCTGGTTCGGCTTTTTCAGAATGAACGTGTCCTTGAAGAGCACGTCGACGGGTACGTTGATCGTGAGTTCGGCGTTGCGCATCACATCGGCCATCTGCGTGACGGTCACGCCGTCCACGCTGCGGTTGGCAAGGCGCTTGGCTTCGTGCGGGGCATTGTTGGCGCGCTGTGTGGCGCTTGAGGAAGACAGCTCGACAAGGGTCATGAGGTTCATGGCCGTCATGTCGGTCTCGTTCCTGCGGTTCGGATTCACCCTTGTGAACCCCGTGCCGGGGGGATCCCCGATCTCGCCATAAGTCTCGGTGATGCTCTTGGGCATCATGGCGTCGAGATCTTCGCGCTCCTGAAGGTTGTTTGTCTGCTCAATGGCGTTCTTGATCTGGCAGGCCATCGCGCGGTTGTTCACTTCCTTGACGATGAGGGCATTCAGGTCAAAGAGCGCTTCGGCGGCAAAGGCAGCATCGTCGGCCTTGCTGTTGATCTGCACCTCGCGCCCGAGTGCAGCCTGCAGCAGATCCATCTGCTTGCTCGTAAACGTCTGGTAGACGCGCGCAAGATCTTCGTTGGAGAGGTTCTCGACAGCATTGGAAAAGATCCACATCGTGCTGTCCTGGGGAACGCCTTGAAGCTGCCCGAGCTTTTCCATGCGGCCAAGGTGGATCTTGGCGGCCATGATCGAGCCGAGGATTGCCTTTGCGTCAAACTTGCCCGCAGGGTTGGTGAGCGCCTTCATGGTGTCATTGGCGCTCGTCTCGAGCCCGACCTTGCCGCGGCGGATCTGCTCGGTCCTTCTGAACCCTTCTCGAGGCACGCTGTTGGCTTGGATCTTGTCGAGGGCAATCGGCTTGCCGTTGCCGATCTGCAGCTTGTGGTCGCCGTAAACGCCGACCGTGGAATCAATTCCCTGATTCTGAAGCTGTTGGCTCAGAACTTGATCTACATGTAAGGACATTTGTTCCTCGAAAAGATGACGGGATGGTTTATTGTATCATGATTTGCATAAGACGTGCCGTATTAAGACTTTGAAAACAATGATGTAGAGGTTGTTAACAGGTTCAAAATTCTTTCCTGTTTTATCTGGGTGCAAAAGGACGCGTCCCAAGCCGTTGATCGCAAAGAGAAAATCTGCTTCATCCGCTTCGTTCGCCGGCGCCCTGCCTCAAAGGCGGATCCAGCGCGGGCGCCTTCCCGAATTTGCCCGGCCCGGCACGCGATGACCGAGCGCCCTCCTTGTGCAGTCTCGGAAAATCATCGGCGCAGTGGCAGAAAACGGCAGGCAGGCCGCTTTTTCTAAATTTCCACCAGTCAGGCAAGAGCCCGGGCCCCGGGCTCGAGCCCGTTTAACGCAGATCCCCTTGCGGCGCACTGGAGTCAAAGGCAAACTCCGCACTCAAATGCCTGAGCGGGAGTTTCCGAGTCAAGCCGCCAAGGCATCAGGACCTTGTCTTCGCGCCCATCCGCTTTAACGCCATTTTGCGCTCGTACATCAGCGCATCGGCCCGCACGAACGTGTCGTGAACGTTCTTGTCCTTGCCCGGGATGAAATCCGCAAGGCCGGCCGCGACCACGACCTTGCCCTCGAGCCTGACGTTGGCCTCGACCTCGGCGTTCAGGTTCTCAAGCGACTCGCATCGCCGCTCGAATCCGTGCTCGCGCATGATGACGACGAATTCGTCGCCGCCCGTACGGAAAACCGGACTGTGCTTGAAGTTGCGGCAGATCAGCTCGCTTGCCGCGCAGATGTATTCGTCGCCCGCCTTGTGGCCGTACGTGTCGTTGATGTACTTGAGGCCGTTCACGTCGCAAACAAGCATCGCAAACGGCTCGGGCTCGGCGCTTTGCGCGATCCTCTTTTCGAGCTCGGCGAGTTCGTCCATGTAGGCCTGCTTGCTCTTGACGCCTGTCATGGGATCCCGATAGGCGAGCGCGCGCGTGTGATGTAGCTCCTTTTCATCCTCCTCGGAGCGCTTCTGCACCACGCTGTAGTTCGAGAAGAACATCCCGAGCGAGAGCATGAACAGGATCAGCACAAGCGAATTGTTGAATACGCGATCCTTGGCCACGGCCTCCCGCAGCTTCATCATGTAGGGCTCCTCGCCCATCGCATATGCGGCATCCGGCGCCTTGCCGTTGTAGTAGTCGCGCACCTTTTCCATCGTCATGTTCGCAAAATTGCCGTTTTCAAGGCGCATCCAGCCAAGGGCGACGAAGGCGATCAGGCCGAGCAGCACGACCCAGGCCGAGATGCTGCGCCCGAAGTAGCGCGCGTAGTCGCGGTGCAGAACGTTGCGCAGGAACAGGAACCCGCCCACGGACCAGAGCGAGAGCAGAAAGTATGTTTCGGTCTCGAGCGTGTCGTAGCCGAGGATTCCGGGAAAGAGCTGCACCAGTCCCAAAGCGCCCATGACGATCATGCCGATGAGTCCGGTGAAGCGCTCGAGCCTGCAGCCGCGCTCGCCCGCGAGCTTGAATGCGGCGGCGGAAACCAGCCCGTAGACGATCACGGCGCAAATGACGAGAACGTCCACGATCCAGCCCACGGCCGTTCTGCCAAGAAGCGGAACGCCCACAGAGGCGATCATGATCAGAAAGACCGCTTTTTCCGGATTCCTGCGTGCATTGAGGTCGCCGAACCGATCGGGCAGAACGTCGTCCTTGGCAACCTGGTAGAACAGTCGGCTCAGCGCGACCGTATTGCCGATGAGGCTTGTGATGATCAGGGCAAGAAGCGAGACCGCCAGCACGGCAAAGCCCGTGGCGCCAAGGTAATGGTATGCGACGTAAAAGGGCGGAAGCACCTTGATGCTGGCATTGCTCTCGGCAAGTTTTCTGAGGTAGTCAAGCCAGCTTGTGCAGTCTGCCGGATAGGCGCCGATCGAGAGCAGGATGACAAAGATGTAAAGCGCCGTCGTCGTGACGACGGACGCGGCAAGCACGGCAAAGGAGTGCTCGCGGCTGAACTTGAATTCGCGGGCCGAGTGCGAGATGTTCTCAAAGCCGATGAACGCCCAGGGCGAGATGAGCGAGATGGCAAGAATCTGCGGGAAAATGTCCTCAGACGGAATGAACTTGGGATCGAGCGTGAAGGCAGGTTCGGTCAGGTGCATGCCGCCAACCGCAAGGCTCACGGCCGTGATGCCGATCGTGAAGGTGAGCGTGAGGGCCGTTGCGAACTTCACGGCGTGGCGCTCGCGCTTCATGCAGAGCACGCCGGTGAGCAGGATGATGGCCATCGTGATCAGGACTTCGCCCGCGTAGATCTTGTAGCCGAAGATGCTGTAGAGATACCCGATCTCGAGCGCGTCGCCGAAGAAGCTGCGGATGAAGATCGGCACGGCCGTGGCGTTGGCCCAGAGCATCGCCAGGTACGCAAGCATCACGTACCAGAAGCTCAGGAACGCCCGGTCATAGCCGAACACGTGCTTGATGAAGCTGTACACGCCGCCCGCGCTCGGGAAGGCGTTCATGAGGAAGTGATAGTTGCGGCAGATGAACAGCATGATCGCCATGCCGATCAGCATGCCGATGATGCTCCCGACGGGCCCCGCCTTTTCCAGATAATGGGTCGTTGTAAAAAGGAATGATCCCCAGCCGATTGCCGTGCCGACCGCAAGGCCCCAGGCGCCGAGCGGAGACAGATAAGGCGCAAGCCCCTCCTCGCGTTCCTTTGCCGAGCCGTACTCTTCCATATGATGCCGCCTTTCGTTTGTTTGGTTTCTCGTCTAGCCGATTCGACTGAACCAGAAGGCTCGCGCCATGCAAGCGGAGGCATCCCTGAAAGGCTCCGGAGCGCCCTGCTCCGAAAACAAACTGAAGCCGTATGCCTTTATCAGACATGGATTCGGTCGAGTTATACGGCGAATAGTCGACGCACTTTGCGCGTTTGTCAAGCGGTCCCGCGTGGAGCAAGGGCAGCCTCGGGGATTTTCCCTAAGGAGCGCCAGAGGCTGCGCGGGTGTTTGGTAGTCCAAACTCATGTGCGGCCGAACATTGTTGTAGGCCTCCACAGCATTGCGGACACGCTCACGGCAGGCTGCGCGGCTGGGGATTTCCGAGACATTGAGCCACTCGCTTTTGATGATGCCGTTGATCCTTTCGGCAACGGCGTTTTCAAGCGGATCTCCGCTCTCGGTCATGGAGATAAAGGCACCTCGTTCCTTGAGCACTGCTACATACTCGTAACTGCAGTACTGACAGCCGCGATCCGAGTGATGAATCAAGTTCCTGGCATCTTCTGGCTGCTTGAGCCCGTCCAGCGCCATCTGTAAAGCCTGCCTGCAGTAGACGGCCTCCAAGGTGTCACCCAGGACCCAGCCAACGATCTTGCGCGAGTACAAGTCCGTGACGAGCGACAAGTAGCACACGCCCTCGTTGGTTACGACATACGTGATGTCGCTGGCCCACGCTTGGTTGGGTGAGTCAAACACCATTCCCTTGATTAGGTTGGGATAGCGGTGATACGGATGGTTCGAGTTCGTCGTTTTGTAACGCTTGCGCCGTCGAATCTTCAACAACAGCCCGTTATCTGAGAGCAGGTCGATGAGTCTATCCCGGCCAGGCAGATATGGCGTTCCAGCAAAGTCCTTCTGAATCAACGCATAGAGCTTTCGGGAGCCGATGCGGGGCATCTGTTCCCGGTACTCCCTGCCCCTTTGCAGGATCAATTCATACAGAGCCTGCACGTTAAAGTCCGGCTTGTCGATATGTTTGTAATACGTCTGGCGGCTATAACCAAACAGCGCACAGCAAAAGCCTATCCCTGCCCAGGGATAAGTGCTGTGCAGCCAGCCTACTGCTTGGTGCCAGATTTTTTTCGTATCGGGATGCCGAACTGCTTTTCGGCCATCTCGATCACGTAGCGGTAGGCCTCACTGCGCAGTTTTTCTACCTGCAAGGCCTTTTTCAATTGCTCGTTCTCCCTGCGTACGTCATCCTGTGACGCATGTGCCCGGTCCAAGGATTGACCACCCTCCGGATCCCTCGCTGCTTCCGCTGCGTTGATATCCTCGAAACAGCGACCAACCCACTGGTAGACGAGCTGAGGCGAGCTCAAGTGGTAGCGTTTGGCCAGTTCCTTGGCGGGAATCTTTTCCTCGAGGAACTGCCTGACAACCTCCAAACGGTCCGCGTTTGTGCGTGATGGCTGGCTCCAGGATCTTGCCTGATCCCCCTAGAATACCGGGAGGCTCTCTGGCTTACATAATTTTGGTCCAACTTTTTGGCCGCATCCCCGAATTGTCAACTTTTTTCAGGACAAGACAGCGGTCCGCTGGCGCCCGGGGGGCTGCCGGCGGACTGTTCCCGTCTACAGATTGACGTTCGCCTCGAAATTCTCGGTCGAGTGCTTGCCCAACCCCTCCAGGGTGTTGCTGAGGTAGTTGTACCAATCGCCCGACTTCATCATCATCATGCCGATGTCGAATATTCCCATGCCCATCTTGGAACCGAAACTCTTGGCCTGGCCGATGTTTCCGATGTTGCTGTTCACCGTGCGCAGCGTCTCCGTGACGAGATTGGTCGGCTTGGTGAGATGCGGCGAGCCCGGATTGTTCATCTTGTTGCCCTCAGGGAAGCTCTCGGAGAAAACCTTGCCGTTCTGGATGACGCGGGCCTTGATCTCCGTGGTGATTTCCGCACGCACGCGCAGCAGCTCCTTGCCGAGCTCGGTCTGACCGAACTGCGTGACAATCGCCTTTGCCTGGTTGATCTGTTCGATCTGCTCGGCATTGGGCTCGCGGCTCGGTCCGCCGATCACATGACCTTCGGAGCTGGTCACCAGCTTCTCGGCCTGGACGAACTGCTCGTAGACCTGCGGATCGATCCGGTTCTTGATGCTGAGCATCTCCTGATGCTTGGCATAGAGTACGGGATCCTCCTGCGGGCTCTTCAGGTAGTTGCCGGCCTGCCCCTTGGCGATGTCCTCGGATGAGATGCCGACATCGGGATCGACAATGCGCTTGTCCGTCCAGAGTTCATCGGGGTTCAGGCTGAAGCCGAGCAGGACCATCAGTTCGGTCTTGTGCTGAGCTCTCTGGGCAGCGGTGTAGAGCTTCAGGTTCTTCTCGGCATCCTGCTTGATCGCCTGATAGGTCGCGGGATCCTCTCCTTCGTGCGGCCCGCGGGTCGCGTCAGTGGTCCAGCGCTGGATCTGCTCGACCGTGGGCGACTGATTGTACTCGTACGCCGCAATGAGTTCTTGGAACTTGTTGGTTGCAATCCGGCTACCCATCCTGGACGCCTTGTCGATCTGGGCTCCGATCGGGTCCATCTGTTCACCCACGATGTAGACCGTGACCTTGCCGAGCAGCGCTTCAGCCCCTGTCAGGAGCGACTCAAGGTCGGTCATGGCGCCGTTCAGGCGCATCTGGCTCTGGGCAAAGTTCATGAGGGGGCCGGGAATGCCGATGCCCTCGCGCTGCAGGTTCGTGAGCAGCACCGTCATGCGGTCGCCCATTTCGGTTGCCGTGCCGCGCAGCAGGATCGGACGGATCACGTCGTTCACCAGATGCGCCTCATTTGCCTGGAACTTGGCAAGTTCTTCGGCAGGCAGCAGCGCCTTCAGGCCCGAGACGAACATCTCCACCGTCTTGCGGTCGACAAGCGCCTTGTCTTCCTCGGCGATGTCGTTCTCGTACACGCCGCCGAAGACGCAGGCCACGTTGACCTTGAAGATAGCATCCGTCTGCTCCTTGGTGAGCGCCGTTGCATTGCCGTAGTCGATGAGGGTGATCTTGGAGACGCTCTCGGGGTTGTTCGGATCCCGCGGCTTCACCATCATGTTGCCGGCGTGCAGGTCGCCGTGGAAGAACCCTTCGGCGGTGAAGAGCGCCTTGTTCAGCCACTTGCTGGCAACGCCGCCCAGGCTCTTGTTGACGTCATGAAGCTCCTGGTATAGGGCTCGCAGATCCTTCTTGTATGCGAGAAGTTCGTCAAAGGTCCTGGGCTTCTGGTTGCGCAGCGCTTCAAGCCGCGTCTTCATGTTCCCGAGGTACACGTCGAGGGACTCGCCCGGGGCGAGCTTCATGATCATCGCGTTGGCGCTCGGCGCCGCGCCATCGACAAGTTCGACGGTACCGATGCGGTCGGTGTCGACGCCGTCATCGTAGATCTGGACGCCCTTGGAGATGTTGTCGGCCTCGAGCCTCAGGTCGAACTCCTTCTGGTACTGGGAGTACAGGCCGAGATAGCTCTCCTTCATGCCGGGTATCCCTTCCGCGGCGAGCTTGAAGTGCTCGAGCTCGCGCTCGGTGCGCACCTTCACGTCCGGACGGATGATCTTCACGGCGGCCTTGTAGGGCGGCTGGTTGGGATCGGCGGGCGTGACGGTGACGAGGAACGCCTGGGCAACCGAGGCGGCGCCAAGCGCCTTGTCGATCTTGATGTTCTTGATCGTGCCGCCGGAGTTCTGCACGATCTGCAGCAGCTGCGCCTGCACGAACGAGGGTTCGATCGGAGCAAGGTTGCTCTTCATGTCATCGAGCGCGGTGCGGAAGTCCGGGTCGATGCCGGGCATGTTGAAGTTCTGCAGAAGCTTGTGCAGGAGGGGCCCGCCGCCCTTGAGCATGGCGCCGAGCTGCGCAGTCTCCGAGACGCCGCTCGTCGAGTAGCGCACGAGCGCCGCGAGCATCGAGCGCTTGTCGATCTCGCGGCCGGCGTTTACCTGCCTGGCCGTGTCAACCTGCTCCTGCGTTGGGTTCGGGGGAAGCTTCACATCGCCCGAGAAGTAGCTCGTGAGCACCTTCTTGGTGAACATGCCCATGCCGGGCTTGTCGAAGTCTTCAGCCTCGTTGGCAAGCTGTGCAAGCGAGGGTCTGAAGTCATAGCCCAAATCTTTGGCTCCCTGCAGCATTTTCGCCGCAGTCTTCTCGTAGGTCGTGGCGTATTTCTTGCCTTGCTGGACGTTCTGGCCGTTCTCTCCATTTCCTTCGTTCTGAACGTCCTCTTCGTTCTGGATGTTCTCGCCGTTCTGGACGTTCTGGGCGTTCCCGGCCGGCTGCTCGGGGGGATCCATCAGCATCTTGAGCATCTCTTCCATGTGAGACTCTTCGAAGAACTGCAGGATTCTGTCCGTGGAGAGGTTGTTGAAGAAGTCGTTATAAATTGCCTTTCCCTCGGCGCTGAACCATCTTCCGGGAGGATTCACGCCGGCCGTCTGCAGCAGCACATTGATTTGTGCAATGAGATTGGTGCCGCAGGAATCAGGCCTGATGGAGAAGGCTATCTCTTCGTTATCGGCTCTGTCGTCGGAGTCCTTTTTGGCGAGCGCCAGATCGCCGAATCCCTTGTAGATTTCCTTCATGAGGGCGGCGAGCTGCTGGGCGCGCTCCGGGGTTCCCTTGGGGGCCGTGACCATCTGGGCATACATGGCAGGAATGTTCATATCCCATGGATTGCCCTTGTTGGCGGCCTCCTCCTTGGCCTGCTTGACACCCTGCAGCGAACTTTCGAGCTTGGTGTTCAGAATCTGCTGCTGATCCCTGGCGAGCGTGTCGATGGCACCCTCGAGCGTCGCATCGGCCTGGCTGAATACGGACATGTTCATCTGGCGCAGCGCGGCTTCCAGGCGCTTGCCGTCCACCTTGCCGTCCTGCAGATCGGGCAGATTGTTCCGCTGTGGACTGTCGCGGTCGGCCAGCACGCGCTCGCTGAAGTCAGGGGCGATCTCATCGGCGCCGATCCGCTGCTCGCTGCCGCCGTCGATGGAAACGAAGACGCCGCCCTGCCCGTCCGTGCGCACCGTGACGACGCTGCTGCCCATGACAAGGCCGGCTTCATCCGCATTCTGAGGCACGCCCGAGGCGAAGTAGGTGGCGATCCCCGCGATGGCTTTGGAAACAGCCGCATGCTGCTCGGCAGCCGTTATGCCCGCGGGAGGAGTCGTCAGAGCGATCTGGCTCGAAACTGTCTCGCCCTTCAGACACTGGATGATGGCTTGCTGCGGGCTTACGGGCATCATCTTCGGAGCCTGGCTGCCGGAAGCCACGGACGTGCTGCGGTAGATCTCGATGCAGACATCGGCGATCTGGTCGATCGCGCCCTGGACGGCCGCGCGCACGTTCCCCGGAAGCGATCCAAGCGGCAGTTCCTGCCCCGAGAGCTTCGCCTTCACGATGAGCTCGACCGCGTCCATGTTCGAGAGCAGCGTCTGGCGGATGCGGTTTGCCCCCTGCCCCTGGTTGGTCTCGTAGAGACGGGAGTCCGCGGGCATGAACAGGTCCGCAACCAGGTTGTGGATCTTCTTCTGCTCAGCCGTCATCCCGGCCTGCGGGTCGCGCGAGCGCACGTTGATCCGGCTGATGTCGGTCTTCTGCTGAACTTCCTCGGGGCTGTTCTCAAGCAGTTCCTGGATCTTGAGGATTTCCTTGGCCGCTTCGGGCGAGTTGATGATGTCCAGGCGCGCCAGAGGATTGGCCTTGACGATGGCTGCGATGTCGCGCTTGGCGACATTGGCATTCTTGTAGCCGCCTTCAAGGGCCTTGAGCGCAACCTTCCGCAGGCCGTTCAGGCCGAGTCCGGCGAGCTCCTCGGGCTTGATGCCGAATTTGAGCTCGAGCGCCTTTTCATAGATTTCGCGACCGAGCGGAGACTTCTTCGAGTCGTTCGCGGCGCTGATGATGACGGAGAGGTTTGCAAGGGCAAGCTCCTTGGGCTTGGCGCCTGCCTTTGTGAGGCCAAGGTCGATTTTGCCGTATATGTCGGAGTGTGTGAGCATGTCCTTGGCAAGATTGTTTGCAAGTCCGAGCTTGACGTCGTCAACGGGCACCGTGCGCTCGCTCGAGCCGTCGATCGAAATAAAGAATGAGCCGAAGTTGTCGCGGCGCAGCTCGATCATGGAGTCGCCCACGGTAAATCCCATCATGGATTCGGTACCGGGCTTCATGAACATGAGCGCGGTGGAGAGCTTGACGGCAGCCTTGGCAAGGTCAAGCTTCATCTTCGGGGATGTCCGGCCGGTGACCGGATCGACGATCGTCATCTGCGAGGGGACCTTCTTGCCGCTCACGAGATCGGCAAAGGCGTCGACCACGGCCTTGGTCTGCGCGGGCAGTTCGGTCTGCTGGCTGTAGAGCTCGGCATTGGCGTTTTGGTCGGCCTGCAGGCGCTCGGCGAGGTTGGCTGGAATATCCTGCGCTTCGATTCTCGCCTCCTTGCCGCCATCAACGGAAATGAAGACGCCGCCCTCGCCGTCCGTGCGCAGCTCGACAAAGCTGTCGTCACCAAGCTTGAAGCCGAGCGTCTCCGCCTGCTGCGGTACGCCCTGAGCGAGCCTGGCAGCGATGTTGGCGACCGTGTCGGCAACGGCCCTCTTTTGCTCCTGGGCAGTCTTGCCTTTCGGGGGCGCCTTGAGGTTGAGCTCGCTCGGAACCTTTTCGCCCTTCAGGCACTGCACGATGGCATTGCGGGGGCTTTGGGGGACGTCCTGCGGATTGAGTCTGTTGCCGAGATTGGACTGAGTCTGGACGTTGGTATCGTCGTGCAGCGGCGCATCGGCGGGCGGGGCATCGTTCAGGTTGTTGATGCCGGAGAAGGAATTGGTGCGTTGGATCGGAGGAGTCATGGTCTTGTCCCGAAACAGTGAATTGGAGTCGGAGGGCTAAACCCCTGCAATCCTTGGATTTTAGTTGCCCGTCTGTGCACGAGGTGAAGAAAATTCCTTTATCTTCCGGAAATTTTTGATTGTTGTCATATGGCTGTCTGTGTGCGATTATGATTTCGTCGTGCGATATCTAAAAATGGCTTGTCCGAATATCGGGTCCAGGCTGAAGCTCACTGTGCCCCCAAGGGCGGAGAATAGTTCTGTGCCGGGACTTTGCCTCGTCCATTCGTCGGTACGCACTGTCATGTCCATAACAAAATAATTAGATTTCCTATCTGATCTAAAACGAAAAAAATAATTTCGATGCATAAAAATACATAAAATATACATCGGGCAGTCCTTGAGCGAATGCATAAGGCACCACTCTGCCTTTGAGAGAAAACGGCATCCTGCGGCAAATGTGCCGCGAGGGATCGAGACTTGAGACCGAAAAGTGGAGGCGGCAGCTGCCGCCGGCGCCGCGACTCGGCATGCAGGAAGATTGATGTATTACCCGGCACGGATACCGTTATACAAATACAATGACTCCGTTATGGTACGGAACGCTGCCCGGAACCGGGCAATGAGCGAAGCCGTATCTGAAACTTGCTCAGAAGAAAGGAATATCGAAAATGCGCATGACCGCATACATGGCGCTGCTTGCCGAGAACCAGCCCTGGAACCTGATCGCCTTCATGGTGGTGCCGATGGTTCTTGCCGAAACACTTGTCGCGGCGGAGTTCTTCCTGCTGCTCGGCGCAAGTCCAGAGAAGGAGCGGTGTCTGAAATCGTTTGCGCGTACCGTAGGCATCGTGCTTGCGGCCTACTACCTCGGGCTTCTGGTCTACTTTGTGCTCAATGTCCTCGGCTCCATCGTCTGGCAGGGCTGGATCGACGTGACGGCCATCATTGCGTTTGCCCTCGCGGTTCTGCCCGCATTCGCCGTCGCGCTCTACGGCCTGGATCTTTCCCGACAGAAGCTCAAGAGGCACTTTGTCGCGCTTATCGCGTATCTGATCCTCGCGCACGTGGCCATGGTGTTCGGCATGCTTGATCCGGGACTGGGCGGCGTGCAGGCGCAGGAAACAGAGCACACGATGGTGCATCACCACCATCACTGACACTGAGGCCGGGGCCCGTCCCTCTCCTTCTCAAATAGACCGGTTTCGGGAGCTTCGGCTCCCGAAACCGTATCTGCCTCTACTCGACCGTGATCTTTTCTTCTTCTGCCCTGGCTGGGCCTGGATTCAGAACCGGAGTCGTCACGAAAAGCGGCGTGCGGTCGAACAGGCTGATGGCCTCGAAGGTCGCCGCCCGGTACGGCGCTGATCTGCATGAATCGGATGTCGCCCTGCTCGGTCACTGACAGGTCAACCATGCCGCCGGTCTCGAGAATCTCGCCGCTGATGGAGCCGATGTCGGTTCCCTGGGCCACGTCTCCAGCGCTTCTGAGACTCTGGAACGTGACTTTGCCCTCGCCAAACACCGAGGCATACAGGTTGTTGCCCACGGCAAAATGGCTGTCCACCAGCAGATCGCTGTTGACCACGACGATGTTCGTGTCGTTGTACGAGCGCAGTTCGCCGTGCTGACCGAACAGGATGCTGCTGCTTGCGTCGTATGTCCCGGGGATTTGTGCGGAAATTGGCTTTTGAGATATTGTGACGAAATAGCCCGAAATTAATATGAAGAAATGCGCGAAATACTATATGGCATCATGCTGCTTCAGATAGCCGGTCAGCGCCCGAGGAGATCGGCAGAGTTTTCGCCGCGGCTTCGCTCCGGCGTTTTTGCAGCGCGATGGCGTATAGTGGACGCAATACAGAAACAAAGAGCGCCTCGGCCGCCCAGATGCAGGATCCGGGCGCTCGCATTCAGAGTCTTTTTTGATGATCGAGGACAGCAGAAAGGAACTTTTTGAGACGATGCCGCCTGCGCGTGCGATCCTGACGCTTGCCATTCCCACGATCATCGCGCAGCTCGTAACGGTGTTCTACACCGTGGCAGACCTCTTTTACGTGGGCCAGCTCGGAGTCCCGGCGCAGGTTGCCGCTGTGCGCCTGGCGTTTCCGCCATTTCTGGCGCTCACGGCCTTGGCGAACCTCTTCGGCATTGGCGCGGCAAGCGCCATCGGACGGGCGCTCGGTGCGAAGGACGAGGACAAGGCAAGGGCCTGCTCGGCCTTTGCCTTGTGGTGCGGCGCAATCATCTCGATTTCGTACGCGGCGCTCATCACGGTGTTTCAGGATGCGCTCTTTCCCCTCATGGGCGTGACGGCCGAGACGGCCGAGCCGACCGCGCGGTACCTCCTCTGGGTCGTGACGCTCGGCAGCTTTCCCCTGATCATGTCCAACATGCTGGCGCACCTCGTGCGCGCCGAGGGCCGCGCCAGGGTGGCCGGCAGAGCCATCATGCTGGGCGGCACGGTGAACGTGCTGATCGCCCCGGCGTTCATCTTCTGGATGGGGCTTGAGATCGAGGGCGCGGGCATTGCGGTGTTTCTCTCGAACGTCATTTCTTCGCTGTACATCGCCGGCTACGTGCTCTCGCGGCGCGGCGCAACCGTGGTGCGCGTTGCACCGGGCGCCGCCCTTGCAGGCGCCCGCCACGCGCAGGAGATTGTGACGGTGGGCTTTGCGAGCTTTGTCATGACGGGCATGGCTTGCGTCGTGAACATGGTCTTCAATACGCTTTCGGTCGGGTACGGCGTGCAGGCGATGGCAGGATTTGGCCTTGCCAAGCAGATCGACCAGCTCATCTTCACCTGCGCGATCGGGCTTGCCCAGGGGGTGCTGCCCCTCATCGCCTACAACTACTCAAGCGGGAACATCGCGCGCCTGAAGGCCATCGCGAAAACCGCCGCCTTCGGGGGCGTCGGATGCGCCGCCGCGGCTTCCGGCCTCATGATCGTCTTTGCCCCCTGGATCACCGCGGCCTTCATCGACGAGCCCGTCACGAACACCTATGCGGCCAACGCCGTGCGGCTGATCGCCTTGGCATGCCCCATGGCGGTCATCGGACACCTGACGCTGTGCGGCTTTCAGGCCTGCGCGCAGCGCTGGCAGCCGCTGCTGCTTGCATTCATGCGCAAGGGCGTCTTTGACATCCCCTTCATGTATGTCTTTGCGGAGCTCTTTGGCATGTACGGCGTTCCCGCGGCAATGCCGGCGGCCGAACTCTTTTCCATGAGCCTCGGGCTCGCGCTCGCCCTGCCCTTCCTCGGCAAGCTCGCCGGGCGCAAGGCCGGTTCCGGAAAGACGGAGTTATGACGATGCAACAGAATTCAAGAGCCTCGCTCACGGCCGCCTGTGCGGCGATTTCCCTTGCCTTAGCCGCAGACGCATCGGCCTGCACGCTCTTTGCCGCTGCGGGTGCGGACATTGTCGAGGGCGGCGGCACGCTTGTTGCCAAGGTGCGGGACTGGTCGCCCGTGCGTCAGAGCGTGCGCCTGGTGAAGCCAGCCCAGGGC
>ODAI012879649.1_pt1 | contig 15599 bp, 13 predicted proteins | sample 1539321 | NCBI WGS metagenome assembly ODAI01 (sample SAMN02144231, study PRJEB22623) | gut metagenome | biome: sheep rumen | host: Ovis aries | place: New Zealand
AAACACGATTAAAATCAAATATAACTCTTTTAGGCATAAATCTTTCAATTTCATAATCTGCCTTCCTCCTTATCTCTTTTGCTTTAAATTCATCAATTTCTTCTGTTATTCTAAATATAAGTACTTTTTGATTTTCAATATATTTATATTCCATAAAACCCCCTGTTATAAATGGGGACAATACTTTTGTCCCCCTATACTCTGGTTGGAAAAGAATTAAATTTTAGCAAGGCAAAATCTTACGCCAAAAGCATAAAACATATTTTTTAAACAAATCAAAAACGAGTATTGCTAGGCAAAATTGTATGAAAAAAGCGGAACATACATAGTGTATTTGAGCATTTTTTCATACAATTTTAACAACGCAAGACGAAGTTTTTCATTTGTTTAGAGTTATATTTCCTCAACTTTTGTTATATTATCTAAACTCGCAATTGATGAAATTATACTACTTAATTTAACATTGTGATCATATTTAATATGAAAGTTAACTGTTTTGATGTTGTCTGATGGTGTTGCATTATCATCAGAATTAGATTCAACATCTGATCCTGAAGAATTATCATTTGAAAGTTCTAATTTTTTTATAAGAATATTTTTTGAATTGAAAAACAATTCTAAATCTTTAATAGCTTTTTCCTTAGAGCCTTTATAAGAAATACTTATTTCGCAACTAACAAAATGGTCAAGTTTATCAGTTAAAAGATACGAATATGATAATACAAGGTAAGATATAACTGTTGCTGTAATACCAATAAAGTAGAATCCTGCTCCAATGCAAAGACCAATACAAGTTACTGCAAGTAAGCTAGCAGCAGTTGTTAGTCCTTTTACATTAAAACCATCTCTAAGTATTGTGCCTGCACCAATAAAACCAATTCCAGATAAAAGTTGTGCTGGAATTCTTGTTGGATCACCAGATCCAAAAGTCTTGAAAAAGTATTCTCCACATAAGACAACCAAGACAGAGCTTATACCTACCAAAGCATGAGTTCTAAAACCAGCAGGTTTATTCCAAGAATCACGTTCTAAACCTATTATTCCAGATAAAATAATAATTAATACAATTTTAATTATGGTTTGAATATAATAGTTATCAAAAATTTGAACAAATGAATCCAATTTTTTATCCTCCTTTTAAAACATACTATTTATTATATCATATATTTCCAATAATGTAAAATAATGAATTATTTCTTGCATTTTCGTTTATTTTATAATATAATGTAGAGGTCAAATCTTACATAAATTTAACAATATTTATGTATAGAAAGGAAAGTAAGAAGAATGAATACTAAAAAAAATAAAAAAGTTAATAAAAAAATAAAAAATGATTCAATAAAAAAATCAAAAAATGATAAAAAGAAATTTTCTCAAAAACATCCTAAAATATCTTTAGTATTAAAAATATGCTTACTACTATTTATTGCATTACTAGTTACTGTTGCAGGTATAGTTTGTGGAATGATATATGGCGGATGGGGAGATGACTTCGAAATAACACAAGATGAGCTTGTAATAGGATCTTCAAATTCAATTATATTAGATAAAGACGGAAATAAATTAGCAGAGCTTTCTGGAGATGACAATAGAAAAATAATTAAACTTGATCAAATGCCACAACATTTAAAAGATGCATATGTTTCAATAGAAGATGAAAGATTTTACGAACACAATGGAATAGATTTCAAAAGAACAGGAGGGGCAATTTTTAAATATGCTATAAAACGTGGTAATGCAAATTTTGGTGGAAGTACAATAACTCAACAATTAGTAAAAAATATTACACAAGATAAAGATAGATCAGGGTTAGCTGGTATTATGAGAAAAGTTAAAGAATGGGCAAAGGCATATCAAATAGAAAGAATGATATCAAAAGATCAAATTCTTGAATTATATTTAAATATTATATTTGTTGGTGGAAACAAAAGCAATTTAGGTGTTGAAGTTGGCTCAGAATACTATTTTAATAAACCAGCTTCTGAGTTAAATTTAGCAGAATGTGCATTTTTAGCAGGAATAAATCACTCTCCTAACAAATATAATCCTTATGGAGAAACAGATCATACAGAACTAATAAAAACAAGAACGAAAACAGTTTTATATAAAATGTTACAACTCGGAAAAATAGAAAAGGCTGAATATGATGAATCAGTTGCTCAAGTTGATGAAGGCTTAAAATTTGAACAATCACAGGCACTTGGAACAATGTATTCTTATCATACAGATGCAACGATTTCTCAAGTAATAGATGATGTTGCAAAAGAAAAAGAAATATCAAAAAGTTTAGCGACAACTTATGTTTATAGCAGTGGACTTACAATTTATTCTACACAAGATACTGAACTTCAAAATAAAATGAATTCTGTTATGGTTGATGATAGTGGAAGTTATTCTAGAAACTCTAAATTAGTAGAAGGAGCCACTTCACAATCTGCTATGGTTATTATAGATAATGAAACAGGATATGTGGTTGGTGTAGTAGGAGGATTAGGCGAGAAAACAGAATCAAGAGGGTTAAATAGAGCAACTCAAAGTCCTAGACAAACAGGATCTTCAATAAAACCATTAACTTCACTTATACCGGCTATAAATGAAGGTGTAATTACAGCAGCTACAATTTATGATGATACTAGAGCAGAGTTCTTAAATGGAAAATATAATCCTAAAGATTATAATACTCCAAAAGGCTTAATAAGTATTAGAAGTGCTGTAACGACATCACAAAATATACCTTTTGTAAAGGTTGTTTCAGAAATTACTCCTGCAAAATCCATAGAGTATCTTGAGAAAATGGGAGTAACAACCATTGATCATGAAAAAGATGGGCTAGCTGCATTATCAATTGGTGGATTCACCAATGGTATTACACCATTAGAAATGGCAGGATGTTATGCAACAATTGAAAATAATGGTGTATATAGAAGACCAATGTTTTATAGCAAAGTAACAGACCAAAATGGAAATACTGTATTAGAAGGAAAACAAACATCAGAACAAGTATTTTCAGAGCAAACAGCCTATGTTATAAAAAACATACTCCAATCTGTAGTTAAATCAGGAACAGCTACATACTGTGCAATATCAGGAATGGATGTTGCAGCAAAAACAGGTACAACAAATTCAAATTATGATAAATGGTTATGTGGATTTACAAATTATTATACAGCAGCATGTTGGTATGGATTTGATAAAAATGAAGAAGTAACAGGATCAAACAATGTTGCAGGTAGAATTTGGGATGCAGTTATGACTAAAGTGCATGCTGGACTTGATTCATCCAGATTTGACAAACCATCTGGAGTTGTAAGTGCAACAATATGCAAGGCATCTGGAAAAAGAGCAACATCAAAATGTTCAGATACATATTCAGAAATATTTGTTGAAGGAACAGTTCCAGGAGAATGTGATGCCCACTCTAATTCCGCCCAAATATGTGAAGACACAGGATTACGTGCAAATGAGTATTGTCCAAATAAAGTTACAAAATATTATTCATATATTGTAGAAAAAGAAAGATTAGGATTATGGTCAAATATAAGTTCATCAGTATCAAGTGCACCAAAGACATATTGTACCCAACACAATAAATCAAATACAAACAATACAAACAATACAAACAAAAAAGAAGAACCAACAATTTCTTTAAAAGGAGAGGCAAATATTACTTTAAATGTAGGAGATACATATACTGAACAAGGCGCTACAGCAAAAGATGATACAGATGGAGATATATCAAATAAAATTACAACTTCTGGAACAGTTAATACATCTAAAGCAGGAAAATATACAATTACATATTCAGTGACCAATTCAAAGGGTAAAACAGCTACTGTTAAAAGAAATATAACAGTTAAAGCAAAGGAAACAACAAAACCGGCAGATAAACCAAAAGAAAATACAACATCAACAACTAATAATACAAAAACAGAAAAAACTACCGAAAAAAAAGAAGAAACAAAACCAACATCTACAGAACCAACTGAAAAAGAGAAAGTAGAACAATAGAGGAGCAACGGTGGCACCTAAATATCTTTTTTCGTGCTTTAGTCGAGAAAAAAGCATATACAATGCACAGCAAAGTTGCGGATATAAATTAGTTGTAATTAGGAGGATTACATTTTATGGATATATATTTATACAATACACTAACAAAGAAAAAAGAAAAATTTTTACCACTAAAAGGCAATGAGGTAAGAATGTATTCATGTGGACCTACTGTGTATTATAATGCACATATAGGAAATTTAAGAGCATATTTATTTATGGATTCATTAAGAAGAACTTTAAAATACAATGGATATACACTAAAACATGTTATGAATATAACAGATGTAGGACATTTAACATCTGATGCAGATGAAGGCGAAGATAAAATGATGGTTGCAGCCAAAAGAGAAAATAAAAATCCATATGAAATAGCAGAATATTATATGAATAAATTTTTCGAAGATATAGATAAATTAAATATAGATAAGCCAGAAATAATTGCAAGAGCAACAGAACATATTGATATAATGGAAGAATATGTAAAAAAAATAATTGATAATGGATATACATATCAAACAGAAGATACTATCTATTTTGACACATCAAAACTTCCAAATTATGGAATTCTATCAGGTAAAAAACCAGAAGAACAAAAAGCAGGAGCAAGAGTAGATTTCGATAACAATAAAAAGAATGTATCTGATTTTGCATTATGGATAAAAGCTCCGAAAGAGCATATCATGCAATGGGATTCGTTTTTTGGAAAATGCTATCCAGGGTGGCACCTAGAGTGTTCTGCTATGGGATACAAATATCTAGGAGATGAATTTGATATTCATACAGGAGGAATTGACCACATTCCAATCCATCATGAAAATGAAATTGCTCAAGCAGAAGGCTTTTGCGGAAAAATTCCCGCAAAATTCTGGATGCATGTTAATTTCTTAAAAGTTGATGGTGGAAAAATGTCAAAAAGCTTAAATAACTTATATACATTATCAGATTTACAAGAAAAAGGTTATTCACCTGAGGTATATAGAATGTTTAATTTAAACTCAAGTTACAGAATTCCAATTAATTTTACATGGGAAGCGATGGATGCTAGTTTAAAATCATTAATTAAGCTAAAAGAAGGATATCAAAATCATTTAAAAGGAAAAGATGAAATTGATGATAAATTATTAATTGATTACGAAGAAAAATTCCATCAAGCAATAAATGATGATTTAAACATGCCAATGGCAATGAGTGTAGTTTGGGATGTTATCAAAAATCCAAACAAATCTAAAAAACTTGCAGAGTTATTATTAAAATTTGATACAGTACTTGGATTAAAAATTCAAGAACCCTATAAACAAGAAACAAAAAAGATACCTGAAGAAATAATAAAATTAGCAGAAGAAAGACAAAAGGCAAGGGAAAACAAGAATTGGGCTGAGTCAGATAGAATCAGAGATGAAATTATTTCAAAGGGTTATAGCATAAAGGATACAAAAAACGGATACGAGATTACATAATATTTTCAAATGGGGACGGTCCTTTTTTGAAAAAATTTACAAAAAAGGACCGTCCCCAAATGAAAAAGGAGGAAGAAAATGGAAAAAAAGAGAATTGTTACAGGAGATAGACCAACAGGTAAGTTACATATTGGGCATTATTTTGGCTCACTTATAAATAGAGTAAAACTTCAAGATGAATATGAACAATATATTTTAGTGGCAGATGTACAAGCTCTTACAGATAATTTCGATAACCCTGAAAAGGTTAGAAAAAATGTTAGAGAACTTGTAATGGATTACCTATCTTGTGGAATTGCTCCGGAAAAAACAACTATCTATATACAATCTATGATACCAGAAACAACAGAATTAACTATTTATTATTCAAACTTAGTTACTGTTGCAAGATTAGAAAGAAATCCTACAGTTAAAACCGAACTTGCACAAAAGAAGCATGTTTTTGGAGAAAATATAACTTATGGTTTTTTAGGATACCCTGTAAATCAAGCTGCAGATATAACTGTTTTAGGTGGAGAAGTTGTGCCTGCCGGAGAAGATCAAGAACCATTAATTGAGCAGTGTAGAGAAATAGTTAGAAAGTTTAACTCAATTTATGGAGATGTTTTAAAAGAACCAGAAATATATTTATCTGAAAATAAGAGAATAAAAGGATTAGATGGAAATGATAAAATGGGTAAATCTCTTGGAAATGCAATATATTTATCAGATACACCAGAAGAAATAACAAAAAAGGTAATGAGTGCTGTAACTGACCCTAATAGAATAAAAAAAGATGATTTAGGAAACCCTGATGTATGTATGGTTGCATATTATCATAAATTATTTACTGGAAAAGAAGATTTGAAAAAGGTTTGTGAAGAATGCAGAGCAGGAAAACGCGGATGTGTAGCTTGTAAAAAAGAGCTTGCTCAAAATATAATTGAGTATTTAAGACCTATGAGAGAAAAAAGAGCTTATTTAGAAGCTCATCCTGAAATAATAGATAAAGTTTTACTAGAAGGTACAGCAAAAGCTAAGAAAGAAGCAGAAAGGACTATGAAGAGGATTAGACAAGCTATGAAGCTTGACTATTTTGAAATATAAATGTATTTATAATGATTAATATATATTTTTGCCATAAGGCTTGGTGTCGAAATCTTTATGTACCTGTAATTTTTCTTACGAAAAATTCAGCTACAATGTCGATTTCTCCAATCGCACTTCGCTTACACTACGTTTGTTCGACTTACGCGCCTTATTGAAAAATATATATTAATCATTAAAAAAATATATATATTGTAAGTATTTAATAATTTTAACAAAAATGAGGAGATATAAAAAGTGTTAAATTTTAAAAATGAAATTGCAAAATATATTGCAAAAGCAACAAATATGCAACAAAATGAAATAGAGAGTTTTATTGAAACTCCAAAGGATAAGAATAACGGAGATTATGCTTTTCCTTGTTTTCGTCTTGCAAAAATATTAAAAAAAGCGCCACCTACAATTGCAGAAGAAATCAAGGAAAAAATAGAAGTAGATGAAAAATATATTACTAAAATTGAAATAGCGGGTGGATATTTAAATTTCTATATAAATAAAAAAATACAAATAGAAGAATTATTTAAAGAGTTTTCCGAAAATGAAGAATATGGAAAATCTAAAATTGGGAAAGGTAAAAATATTATAGTAGAATATTCTTCACCAAACATTGCAAAACCTTTTCATATAGGACATTTAAGAACTACTTTGATAGGAAATTGTTTATACAGAGTTTATAAATATCTTGGATTTAATACAACAGGAATAAATCATTTAGGAGATTATGGTACTCAATTTGGAAAAATGATAGAAGCCTACAAAATGTGGGGAAAAGAGTATGATTTAACAGAAGACCCAATTAATAAAATGATGGATATGTATGTTAGAATAAATGATTTATGCAAAAAAGATGAAGAAGTTTTAGAAAGATGTCGTGAAAATTTTAAACTTCTTGAAAATGGAGATAAATATTGTACAGAATTATGGGAAAAATTTAAAGAACTTAGTTTAAAAGAATTTAGTAAAATATATGATATTTTAAATGTTAAATTTGATTCATATGCTGGAGAATCATTTTATCAGGACAAAATGAATGAAGTAATTCAAATTTTAGAATCAAAAGGAAGATTAACAGAATCAAATGGCGCTAAAATAGTCGACTTAGAAGATAGAGGAATAAATACACCTTGTATAATACAAAAATCAGATGGGTCAACAATATATGCAACACGTGATTTAGCAGCAATTTTATATAGAGCAAGAACATATGATTTTGATAAATGTTTATATGTGGTAGCTTATGAGCAAAATCTTCATTTTAAACAAATATTTGAAGTTGCAAAAGATTTAGTAGATGAAAAGTATTGGAAAGGTTTAGAACATGTATCATATGGTATGGTAAGTCTTCCTACTGGAAAGATGTCTACAAGACTTGGAAATGTTGTAAAAATAGAACAATTAATTAGTGAAACAATAAATAAAGCAAAAGAAATAATAGAAGAAAAAAATCCAAATTTACCTGATAAAGATGAAGTCGCAAAAAAAGTAGGAGTAGGAGCTATTGTATTTAATACTTTAGCATCAACTAATATAAAAGACCAAGTTTTTGATTGGAATGTAGCACTTAATTTTCAAGGTGAAACTGGTCCATATATTCAATACACATATGTTAGAACAAAAAGTGTGTTAGAAAAAGTTGGAAGTATTCCAGAACCAAAAAGCATTAAAGCTGAAAGATTAATGGATGAGTATTCTTTGAATTTGATTGATTTATTATATAATTTTGAAGATATATTAAAACAAGTAACTTTCAAAAATGAGCCTGGAATTTTAGCAAGATATCTAATAGATGTCGCAAAAAATTACAGTATATTCTATAATGAAAATAAAATAATCTGTGAAAAAGAAGAGTTTCAAAATGCTAGAGTTTATCTAACAAATTGTGTTAGTAAAGTATTAAAACAAGGAGCGTATTTACTAGGAATAGAAATGCCAGAGAAGATGTAAATTAAATTTAAGATGAATTAAGGATTGATATTAATTGAAAAATGAAATAATAGAGTTTAATGAAGAATATATTAGAAAAGCACTTAGTTATTTTTATAATTTAGAAGATATAAAAAAAATGAGTAATGAACAAATTACTAAAAGACTTGGATTTCCAGAGCTAAATTCTAATATAGATGAATGGAAAAAATATTGCAGAAAAGTTATGAAAATAGTACATCCAGATAGCAACTTAAATAATCCAATCTATGAAGAAATTTTTAAACGCATAAGTGCATATAGAGATTTTATAGAAACAAGAGAAGGTATAAACGATAATTTTGATTTTTCAAGTAATTCAGATATAAAAAAGACACACAAATATAAATCAACATCACGAAAAGAAGAACTAGATGATAAATATAAAAATTTAGGATGGGGATATAAATTTTATAGAACAGATGGCAGTTATTTTAGTTTATTATATGCCAATGATTGTATTATGGGGATAAATCCACTGATTGATACTAATATTTATAAATATATTTTTATTGATGAAATGGATAAAATAAGATTTCTATATACAGAATTATCACCATACTACATATTTTCAAGTAGATTATCTTCAGAGAAACAAGATTATTTTACAGATGAATTTTTGGGAAAAGAGAGATTAAAAAAAATATTTAATAAAGTTGGAAGAAGTGTAAGATATGGCTTGGGCAATGGATATGCAGGCTCAGGCAATTTAATGAATAATAGTTACTGTGGGGGACATCTCGAAAGAGTTTATAGTGCAAGGAGTCTGGAGTTTATAGATGTAATTAAGCAAAAAGGAATTACATTTTGTAGGAAAGATGGAACAAAATTTAAATTAATCTTTATAGGAAAAACTGAAAAACCTCTCTTCGTTAATCGACTGTATAAATATAAATTATGTATGAATGATGAAAGTGAGTATATATATTTAACAGAAAATCCAGATACAATTTTTGATTATATTATGGGTGAAAATATAAAGTTTAGTTTTTTTAAAAATGAATTATTATCAAAAAATAGATTTTTGGAAGTATTTAATCAAAATTGTTTACCAAGTGATGGTTTTGGATATGGTTATCCTGGAAAGATAGAACAGATAAGTAATGGTGAATATAAGATTGTTGGAGATAATTGTATGGTTCAATGTGCAAAAGAAGATCATATAAAAACATTAAACGAGAATTGTAAAGGGAGGAATTAAAAATGGAAAAAAGAAAAGTTGTATTAGTAGGAACAGGATTTGTAGGAATGAGTTTTGCGTACTCATTATTTAATCAAGGAGGAGTAAATGAACTTGTATTAATTGATGTATTAAAGGAAAAAGCACAGGGAGAGGCTTTGGATTTAGCACATGGTTTAGCATATTGCCCAGCTAAGATGGATATAAGATATGGAGAATATGATGAATGTAAAGATGCAAATATTGTTGTAATTACAGCTGGAATTGCTCAAAAACCAGGGCAAACAAGATTAGAACTTGTAGAAACAAATGCAAAAATTGCTAAAGATATTGTTGAACAAGTAATGGCTTCAGGATTTAATGGTATATTTGTTGTAGCAAGTAATCCAGTAGATATAATAACATATGTAGTTCAAAAAGTATCAAAAATGCCACATCACAAAGTTATAGGATCTGGTACAATGCTTGATACAGCAAGACTTCGTTATTTAGTAGGAGAAAAATTAAAAATAGCACCTGCAAATGTCCATACATATGTAATGGGAGAACATGGAGATTCTTCATTTGTACCATGGGAACATTGTTATATAGGATGTAAAAAATTAACAGAAATAATGGAACAAAGACATAAATCAATGAAAGATTTAGAAAAAATTAGAGATGACGTTAAAAATGCTGCATATGAAATAATAGAAAAGAAAAAAGCAACATACTATGGAATTGGTATGGCTCTAACCAAACTTGTAAAAGCAATATTAAATGATGAGAAAACACTACTTACTGTTTCAACATATTTAAATGGTGAATATAATGAAAAAGATATCTATATTGGAATTCCAGCAATAGTAACAAGTAAAGGAATAAGAGAAGTCCTTGAATTAAAATTAAATGATACTGATCAACAAAAATTATCATCAAGTGCCAAAATAATTAGAGATACAATTGAAAGTTTGAATTTGTAATATAATTGTAACATAAAAGAAATAAAAACGTAATAAAAAAGTACTTGAAAAAAATATATAAAAATGATATTATAATTGCGAAAAACAAAAGATAGGGGGAATTTTAAATGTTTGTATTTGATTTAACAAATCCATTAACATTATTATTAGTTGTTCTTGCAACATCTTTATTAATATTTTTAGGACAAGAAATAAAGAAAAGTTCAGTAGCTATGATACCATTAGTACTATTTTTATTTTCATTAATTGCACATGTTGTACAAGTTTCTTCATTATCTCAAGAGTATGCTTATTTATCAAGTGTTTTGTATAAAAGTATTGCATGGGATTTCCTATTTATATTAATTACTTTCTTTTCTTATTTGTGGATAGATGATTTAGAAGCAAAAAAGAATAATATAAAAAGCATTGACAACAGCTTAGAATGGTTTTGGAAAGAAATATAACATAATATGAATTCTAAAAAAAGATAGAATAATAAAAAGATTAAAAGCTAATGATAATTTTGACTAGTTTTTTAATCTTTTTTTATTATTGTTATTAATATTATATAAATACATTAAGAATTGAAGTATGAGGTAAGAGGTATGAGGTCGGAAGCTTGAGGTTTTAAGTCCGACTTCCAACTTCTGACTTTTAACTTCATAGCTCTTAATGAAGGGAGAGAAAATGAAATTAGGTATAACTTATTATTTCTTATTGTTTATGACATACTCTATATCAGGTTGGATTTTAGAAGTAACATGTAAATATATAGATTATAAAAGATTTATAGATAGAGGGTTTTTAATAGGACCTTATTGCCCAATATATGGATTTGGAGCAGTTTTAATTACATTTCTGTTATATAGATATGAAAGTGATCCACTGGTTTTATTTTTTATGACAGTTTTAACATGTGGAACACTAGAATACTTTACGAGTTGGACAATGGAAAAACTATTTAAGGCAAGATGGTGGGATTATAGCAAAAGAAAATTTAATTTAGATGGAAGAGTGTGCCTTGGTACCTTAGTTCCATTCGGAATTTTTGGATTAATTCTAACATATATAACAAATCCACTTCTAATAAGTTGTTTAGACAAAATAAATATTACAGCTTTAAATATTATTGCAGTTGTGTTGTTTATTTGCTATATTATAGATAATGTAATTTCAACAATTATAATTATAGGATTTAGAAAAACAACGATAAAAGTTGGAATAGAAGAAAGAGGAGATAATACTGAAGAAATAACAAAGAAAGTAAGAGAGATACTTTCACAAAAATCTTGGGGATACAGGAGACTTATTGATGCATTCCCTAGCTTAGAAACAATTAAATTTAGAATTCAAGAGATAACAGAAGAAGTTAAAGAAAATGTAAATGAAATAAGAGATAATATTAATGAAAAAGCAGAGGGATTAAAAAATGCAATAAATGATAAAACAGAAGAAATGAAAAACACAATAGCTAATAAAACCGAAAATATGCGAAATACAATAAATGAAAAAAAGAATTTATTTGTAGCTGATGTACAAAAAAATTCAAAAAAAATTAGAGTAAAGTTAAATGTAAATAGTATAAATTTTAAAAGAAAGTTTTTTGGAAAAAATATAAACAATTGATTATTGTGCATAAAAATAATAATAATACAAAAAATACTATGTATATAGGTTGAACAATAATTAAAATTTTGACTCTGCTAAAGCTAATTATTGTTCAATTTGTATTATAAACTTATGTAAGGAACAACTCTTATTTACAAGAGGGGACATAGCAGGATGAGTATTACCCTAGAATAAGATGTGTCTCCTTACAAGAAAAGGGAGGTATGTAAATGCATAGTAATCAAAAAATTAATTGTACAGTAAAAAGCTGTAAATATAATAATAATACAAATGAAATTTGTGAATTAAATTCAATAATTGTAACACCTAAAACAAATGTAAATAGCGGAAAACCAGATGAATCAAAATGCTCTAGTTATGAGAATGAATAACTTTTTTTAGGAAAATATTGCAAAATTATGAAAAAAATAGTATAATATATAAAGTGTGAAATATAAATTAAATAAAGAGAGGAAGAAATAAATGCAATATATATATTTATTAAGGCAAGCACTTGTGTATATAACAGTTTTGTTTTGGCTATATGAACTTGCAATAAGTCTGTGCTCATTAATTAAATTTAAGGAAAAACCATTAATAAAAAATAAGAAACATAGATTTATGGCAATAATTCCAGCACATAATGAAGAACAAGTTATAGCTAATCTAGTAGAGAGTTTGAAAAATCAAGACTATGACAGTAATCTATATGATATATACGTAATTGCTGATAACTGTACTGATAATACAGCAAAATATGCTGAAGAAGCTGGGGCAATTGTATATAAAAGATATGATGAAACAAAGAAAACTAAAGGATATGCGTTAGATTGGTTCCTAAAACAAAAAATAGAAGAAAAAGCAGATTATGATGCATTTTTTGTATTTGATGCAGATAATATAGTTGATAAAAACTTTATTAAAGCAATGAACAAAAAACTATGTCAAGGAGAAGAAGTAGTTCAAGGATATAAAGACATTAAAAACCCTACGGAAAGTTGGATTTCAGCTGGATATGCTTTTTTCTACTGGACAATGCATAGATTTTATCATTTAGCAAGATATAATATTGGTTTATCTCCATTGTTAAATGGAACAGGTTTTATGGTAAAATTTGACTTGGTAAAAAATACCGGATGGGATACTGTTACTTTAACAGAAGATATTGAGTTTTCATTAAAACAAATTATAAAAGGTAAAAAATTAGGATGGGCAACAGATGCAATTGTTTATGATGAACAACCAGAACAATTTAAACCATCTTGGAAACAAAGAGTTAGATGGACAGTTGGACATATACAATGTACTAAGGAATATACAAAAGATTTAGCAAAAGCTGTTAAAACAAATAAAACTATAATGAACTTTGATGGTCTTATGTATATTGTTGGAAGTATACCAATGTTTGTAGTATCAATAGTATTACTATTATCAAATTTTGCAATATATTTATTAGATACAATGTCTACTTTTGAACTAATATTAAATATTGTAAAATTCGTAGTACCTACATTCTTATTCCCAATATTTACTGCATTACTTACAATGTATCTAGAGAAAAAACCAATAAAACCAATGCTAAAATGGGCTTTATTCTATCCATTATTTATGGGTTCATGGTTACTAATCAATTTAAAATGTTTATTTAAGCAAGATACATCATGGGAAAAAATTGACCATGTTAGAAGTGTGAAGATTAAAGAAATAGCATAAAATGATGGACTGGGATTTATCCTAGTCTAATTTTAATTATATATAATGAAGTAGGAGGTAAGAAGTCAGAAGTCTAAGCTCTGAACTCAGACTCCAAAACTCATATAATATTAAGTGAAAAAATATAGAGGAGCCCCTTTCAGCAAGATGGGCGGATATATTAATTAAGGAGATTCACATGTTTGATAAAATAAAAGTATATGCATTTGTTGGACCTTCTGGAACTGGAAAAAGCTATAGAGCTCAAATGGTTGCAGGAGAAAAAGGTGTACATTTTATAATAGATGATGGATTATTAATAAATGATAATAAAGTTATTGCAGGTAGGTCAGCAAAAAAAGCAGCTACAAAAATAGAAACGGTAAAAAAAGCATTATTTTTAAATGAAGATGAAAAAAAAGAAATTCAAAAAGCATTAAAAAAATATAAAGTAAAATCAATTTTAATTCTTGGAACATCAGATGGTATGGTAGAAAAAATAGCGGAAAATCTTGATTTACCTAAAATAATTGAAAAAATCTACATAACAGATGTTGCAACAGAAGAAGAAATGAAAACAGCAAGAAATATAAGAGTAACAGAAGGAAAGCATGTAATACCAGTTCCAACATTTGAGATAAAAAAAGATTTTTCAGGATATTTACTAGATCCTCTTCAAATATTTAAACCTAAAGGATTAGGACAAAAACCATACATATCGGAAAAATCAATTATAAGACCAACTTTTAGCTATATGGGAAACTTTACCATATCGGATTCTGTTTTTAGACAAATTGCTGAAATTCAAGCAGAAAAAATGCCTGAAATATATAAAGTTTTAAGAACAGTAGTACAAAATTCGGGAGAAGGACCTATAATATATATGGAAGTTTCAGTAGTGTATGGATATAATATACAAGAAAGTCTTAAAGAATTTAAAAACAATATTATTAAAGATATTGAGACCTTAACGGCAATGAATGTTATAAAGTTAGATGTTGTAGCAAAAAATATATATATAAAAAGATGAACCACTAATTATACAATAATGTATAAAATACTTTAGTATAAATCTAAAGTATTTTTTTATATAATTAAAAATATATTATTGTATAATAGGAGGTACAAAATGGAACCAATAGAAAAACTATATAAAAGGGATAAAATCGTAACAAGGAGTTTACATATAGATGAAGATTTATATGAGAAATTACAATATTTATGTGAAAATGTATATGATACATCTGTAAGTAAACTAGTAAATATATGTGCAGAAACTGCATTACAAAATAAAAACAAAATAAAATTTTATAAAAAGCCTTATAGGGCAGAATCAATTTACAGATCTATATTATTTAGAAAAGAATTTTATGATGAACTTATTAAAATTAGGGAAGAGACAGGTATTTCTTTTAGTAGATTAGTTAATGGAAGTATCAAAAATTTCTTTGAAAAATATGAAAATAAGAGGTTTCATATAGCGAAATAATAATATTAATAGTTAAAAGACTAAATATATTATTTTTCAATCACTTGGTGTCGAAATCTTTATGTACCTGTAATTTTTCTTAAGAAAAATTCAGCTACAATGTCGATTTCTCCAATCGCCCTCCGCTACGC
>ODAI010682772.1_pt1 | contig 15597 bp, 18 predicted proteins | sample 1539321 | NCBI WGS metagenome assembly ODAI01 (sample SAMN02144231, study PRJEB22623) | gut metagenome | biome: sheep rumen | host: Ovis aries | place: New Zealand
GCGCATACTCGGAAGCTCCTTGTTGGTCAAAGACGACCTGCCGGAACTCTTCGGACGAGGAACTGATGATGGAACTGATGACGGTCAACTTGAAATTGAATTTTAATTGTTAAATTTTTTAAGAGACACTAGTGTATTCATAGTTTCTTTTTTTTGAAACAAATTATTGTATTTTTCTTTTCTCAGTAAATTTACTTAATGATAATATAATAAATATCGAAAGCGTTAAATACCAATGAGAATACATGTATGCAATACAACCATAAGTTGGAATGACCAATAAGAAAAAATAGACTAAAAATCTTGTCAAAGACACTTCAACGCTCCTTTTTCTCAAAACAATAGACCATATTATTAGATAAAATGCAATAAACAGAAATGGACCAATTTGATTCGAATCTAAAATAAATAATCCTAAGAAGGAATAAAAAACTCCACAGTAAATACCCGTTCTTGCAGTCATCGTCTGTTGAAGGTCAACACCTCCAATATAGTCTCTAAATAAGAAAGTGTGTGTAAACGGGAATAGAACACGCGTATTTATTCCTTCACCATTATTGAAGTTATCAAAGAAATAACAAAAGTTTGAATAGGGTTGCCCAGCATATTCAATAACGCTACTCATAGTACCTCCAGATTTTTCTGAAAAGCGAGAGATTGATACAATATAAACATAGGAGAATGCAACGATAAAAATCAAGAAAATAAGAGGTATCACTCTACGCTTTACTTTATCACTAAGATCCCCCCAAAAAAACACGAGACAAAGACCCATTACCAACAGCCAAATAAATATACGAGAACGATCGGCATCAAGAATTGCCACAACAAACGATGATATCGAACCTATCATTGCATATATACTGTAATAATAAGGTAGCTTAAGAGTTTTAAATGTCAGAAAAAAGATTGGAACCATAATAAAAGACACGGAACTCATAACTCTGACTATTATTGAAATAGGTCTTAATACCCCTCCAAAACTTCTAATAGCATAGGCATCACCCATTGTTGCCGAACTCTTAATGGCGTCCCAGTCACTGAAAGTTATCCTAAATATAATATCCCGCCAATGAAAAATAAACAGAAAGAAAAAACAAAACAAATAGAAATAAATTAAAAATTTTACAAAGCCTGGATTTGAAATCTCAACTTTTATTTTGCCCCTGCAACTCAACCTATAAACGGGAATAAAAGATAAGGATATGAGCAAACAATAGACAATAGACGAAATAACACTATTATCATATAATGAATACCCAGCACCAACATTATGCATTAACAGAGCAAATAAAGAGGTAATTACATACATCAAAACAACATATGCGCATATTTTAAAGCCTTGTTTTTTAAATATATAAACAAACAATATAGAGAACCAAATAAGAGGAAATGACGCTATCATTATAAATACTTTTTACTTAAATAATTATTTTATTACTTTAATAGAATCAAGAGTACCAATGATTTTTTTTCTGTTCCATAATGCAACAAACGCCATGAACAAAAATAAAGAATATCTTACAATCCAATACGGATAAAGAAGCGTAATAATGATAGAGCAAGCAACTACTCCAACAGATATCAACGAAATTGTTATATTAGAGAAAATACCAATTCCTGGTATTTCTTTTTTGCAAACATACCTCATACAAAAATAATGGAATAATGCAAAAAGAACGTATGAGAATAAAGTTGTATAACCACAAACAACATAACCGAATACGGGTATTAGCAAATAATTCAAAACCACGTTAATGATACCGCAAGTAATAGATACATACATTATATACTTTGTCTTTTCGTAATATGACTCAACGCTAACAAACGAAGAATACAAAAACATAAAGAAAACGCTAACTGATACAGGTGGTATACACCATACAGCCTCATAATAATCTTCTGTAAAGAAAAGTTTCAACATTTCTGGCATCACCAACACCACCGCCAAAATAGCACCACCAATTAATAACAGGAGAATGTTTGTCGTTGAACCTACAATAGAATAGTTTTTTTCTTTAAGTTTACTGTATCTCCAGGGCAATAAAGCTTGATTCAATGAGTTCTGCAAAATAGTAACAACCGACGCTAACGTATAAGCCACACCATAAAATGCCGCTTCTTTATCTCCAACCATCTTGCCTATCATTATCCGGTCTGCCTGACCCAAAACCAAATACGATAATGAATGAAGGACCAATGGCGCTTCATAACCAAGCATAAAAACCCACTGGGGTTTTACTTCTTTCCAACTCCATTTGGCATCTGACCGTGTTATAGTAATGATGTTAAAAACCGAAAAAAGAATCGTAGAAGTTAGCAGGGATGTATTAAATTTTACAGCTGCTGTTGCGCCAACATGAAGAATCGTAAAAATTGGTACTACAACATTAATAATAGAAAACAATATTGATACTCCAACTACTTTCTTGTAATCATAAGAAGTACGTCTTTTTGTAACCCAACATGAATAAGCTGGTCTTGTTATTAAATATGAAAAAAGCAGAAAAAACGAAAGTGAAGAGATTCTAGTAAAATTAGATATTGGCTTAAAAAAAACTGTTATCAATAAAAACAGAATTATTGTTATTACATTGACAAGTGAAAGTGTAGATAACGTATATTGATTCCAATTATTCTCATATTTAAATAAGCCTATCTGAAATGCTCCTATTTGTATCTCCCATGTTGCAAGTATAATTATTATTTGTTCATACGTTATATATAGTGTTAGAATACCATATTCATCCGGAGGTAATAATCTTGTAAAAATCGGAGCTGTAATAAAATGTATTCCTGCAGTAAAAAAATTACATATAGTAAACCATAAAGCTGCTTTTGCAGCCTTTGGCATATTTTTATATTTTGCGGCAAATTTTATTATCGGATTATGATTGTAATTCATTTTCTATCCAATTATAAAAACAATCCATATTGAATTTGTTCGTCTTCCGCGGGAAAGCCTCTTCTTTTTCCATTATGAAATCGGCGGTATTTTGATTTAATGCATTAAGTAGAATTACCTGACCGTCGTTGAATATTTCTTTCGAATCATTCAAATCACTGTTAGTTAATAGAAAACATCCTAAATTATACGCTTCTGTGTCCCTTAAAGTAATTCCGGTAGCTCCAGGTTGCAGAATATTCAATATACATTTTGTATGTTTTAACTTTTCAAAGACATTTTCATACGACATCCAACCCACATAATTAATTCCTTCAATTTTTGGAGATTGCGTTTCCCCAACGATAATAAATTCACATTTCAACCCCAATTTATTACACAAAATAAAAGCATTGACAATTTCTTCTCCTCTCCCTTTATCCTGTCCAATATAGAATACGTCTATCTCTCTATCTTTGTATGGAATCAATCCTTGAACATTTAAATTATAAACCATACTTGGATGTAAAGCTATATTATATTTTTCCGAATCAATAGGATTGTATGTGCACACCAAATCTACCACACCTTTAAGATGTTCTATATTGAAAGTGCTCGGATATATCCCCATTCTATCACCTAAAACCAAGGCAACCTTACATTTATATTTTTCATGCAAATAATCAACAAATCCATCACCATTGTCAATAATAACCGATGGTTGCACAATAAAACATAAATTCCCCTTATAATTCCTACATTCGTTGGGAATATAATAATGGTACCATATTCTTTTAAAAGGCAATTTGATAAAATTGTTCATTTTAGAATGATGGACACGGTACAGGAACTGTGATACTTTAGACCTGATTAGATGATTAATGCTCGGAACATAAACAACATCAGAATTATGCAAATCATTCGTTAATACATAACTATAATGACCTGCCATACTTCTATAATCAATAAATTTCATAAGAATTCTCTATATTAGTTATTGATATATTGTTTAAAAGCCAATTCATCAATCTCCATATACAAGACCTTTTTCCCTCTTACAACATTTTCAAAATTATTAATTAAAGTAAAACCAACATTTCTATATGCTTTAATTGCAGCACTATTATCTTCAAATACAGATAACCAGATACGTTTCAAATTTAACTCCTGAAAACCTATCTGTATCATTTCTTTTGTAATCTCAGCTGATAGATGCTTACCTCGAAAAGATGCTTCTCCAATAAAAACGCCAAATTCCCCTTCTTTCTTTTCTTTATCTATTCCTTTAATAAATGTTGTTCCTATATCATGGATTCCTGACTCACCATAAGCCTCAATAATATACTGTGCACAGAAGCCTGGTTCCACTTTGGAGTGGAACCAGTTAATGTGTTGCTCTTCTGTTAAATCGTCTTGGGTAAAGAGATTTTTCCGAACGTCGACGGAATTTCTCCATCTTACAATGTTGGCGGTGTCTGAAAGCGCTATCTTTCTAAGTTTTACCTTCATCTTACGAATTCCTTAACAACATTGATGATTTTTTCGACCTCCTCATCAGTCAACCACATGTGCAAAGGCAATGTTATAAGATGCTCGCTTGCTTCAGCTGCGCGAGGGCAGGAGCCTTTTGCATAGAGGTACATACTATACTCCGTATTATCACGATAGTGAACACCACCATAGATATCATTAGCAGCAAGAGCACCAAGGAGACCTTCCCTGTCCGGAACAATCAATTCATAAATATGGAATGAGCACTCGTCAGCATGAGGAGCCTTGACAATCTTTATCTTCGGATTGTTTTCGAAAGCCTTATCATACATTGCCACAATCTCACGACGGCGAATATTGTCGCGATCGAGATATTTCAGCTGCACAAGGCCGATGGCTGCCATGATAGCATTGCCATTGTATTTGTATCCCAAATAATCCACATCATATTTCCATGCATAAGTACCTTTGTTTGAACGGGCATAGGTGTCTTTGTTGATACCAAGCCAAGCCAATTGGCGGGCCAATTTGTCATATTCTTCATTGGCAAAGCAAATCATACCGCTGTCGCCAGTAGGAAGGTTCTTAACAGCCTGGAAAGAATAAACAGCAACATCTACACCATTCCAAGTGCCAGGACAAACACCGTTGATACGAGTGCCCGACATATGTGCCGCATCGAGAATCAGTTTTAAACCATGTTTTTTACACACTTCAATAACCTTGTCCAATTGACCGGCACGACCGCCATAACCCACGAAGATAACAGCTTTGGTTTTTGGAGTAATCTTCTTTTCAACATCAACGGGATCAAGGCAAAGGTATTGGTCAACATCAGCAAAAGACACATGCAGGTTTTCGTAAAGAACAGCGTGATTCGAAGAAACAAAGGTAATAGGTGTCGAGATAACCTCATCGCCATCTTGCCACCCATTCTGCATCTTTAAGATTTTCACGGCCAGATGCAAACCCGCTGTGTTAGAATTAATGTAGTGGGCGTTTTTGTGGCCAGTGTACTGTTTCCAGGCTTCTTCGAACTGAACGGTTTTGAATCCCATACCAGTCCAGCCTTTTTCTAAACATTCTCTAACGGCTTCGAGACATTCATCGATCTCGAACTTCGGTTTTAAAACTTGAATTGACATAATTCGTTTATTTTTAAGTTAGTATTATTTTGTATTATTTTTCATTGGGGTTATAAATGCACAACCTATACACATCAACATATTCATCGCCCAACCTAGCCTCTGATTTCAAAACCGACTCGACTGAAAACCCTGCCGCTTTTAGCACTTCCATCCCTTCATTGACATTATAAATAACGTACGAGTATACTTTATGCATACCGTATTCGTTAAATGCCTTTTCAAGTAACATCTTTACAGCCATCACTTGCCCTTCTGCTTCCCATTCAACATCACTACTAGTAAACACACACAACTCACAACGTTTGTTCTCATTATCAAAGTCTTTTAAATAGACTGTGGCAATCGGATAAGTCACGAGGCCTGTTTCCTCTTCTATTCGTTCAACAATGAATTGTTTGTACTTTCCAGTGAGCACTTTTTCCCTGAAGAACCTTTGATTTGCTTCTTCTGTTATTAGGCTTTTAGTCATGCAGTGCCTGCGCACTTTTTCTGAATTACGCCATTTTACAATAAGTTTTCCGTCATCTTCGGTAATTGGTCTTAAATATAGTCTCATAATATTCTATTTTAATTGTTTACTAACATTTTATCCATACAAATCTGTAATGAATCTGTCCAATAAGGAATATCCATTTCAAATGATTCCTTAAACTTTGACTTGTCCAGCACAGAATAAGCTGGACGAGTTACAGGAGAAGGAAATTCATGGCTAAGACATGGTTGCACCTTGCAGTTTGTATTCCCAGCATAAGTTGCTATTCTTAAAGCAAAGTCATACCAACTGCAAACCCCTTCATTACTATAATGAAATATTCCATTATTTGTTTTATACTGCTGCTTTTCAATAATCACATATATTGCTTTAGCCAAATCGCCAGCATAGGTGGGAGTTCCAACTTGGTCGAAAACGACTTTCAGTTCGGGACGCGAACCTGTCAGTGCCATCATGGTTTTAACGAAGTTTTTACCATACTCGCTATATAACCAAGCAGTTCGAAGAATAATAAAACTGCAGCCGCTCTCAACTATTGCTTTTTCACCATGAAGCTTTGTAACTCCATATACACTTGTTGGGCCAGTTGGTAAATCTTCGGTATAAGGTGTTCTTCTATTACCCTCGCCAAAAACATAATCGGTACTAATATGTATGAGTACACCACCAACTTGTTTCATTATTTCGGCAAGGTTTTTTACAGCCGTTGCATTAAGCTGTTCTGCTGCATCGAAATCACTTTCAGCCTTATCAACATTAGTATAAGCTGCGCAATTAACAATCAACTGAACACCATTGTTTTCAACGAAATCACGAACAGCATCTTTATCCGTAATATCCAACTTTATGGTCTCCACACCCTCTTGTTCCATGATGTCCGAGAAGAAATAATGGTTTTTACTCTTCCTCGACACCACTCGCATCTCATTTCCCAGTTGCCCATTAGCACCTGTAACTAAAATTTTCATCTAATAATATATTGGTTTTTGGATTATTTATTATAAACGAATGGACTTTCAAAATCTCTAAGACATGGGTGTTTTGTATCTTTTTCGGATAAAGCTGCTTTTTCCAAAGGGATGCCCCATTCTATCCCCAATGAACTGTCCAATATATTTATGCCTCCATCAGCCTGAGGAGCATAAAAATTATCGCATTTATATTGAAATATGGCATCTTCACTCAACACGCAAAAACCATGTGCAAAACCACGCGGAACAAAGAACTGGCGGTGGTTACCCTCGGTCAGTTCTACCGCAACATGCTGCCCATAAGTATGGCTACCCTTACGAATATCTACAGCTACATCTAGCACTGCACCCTTGACGCAACGAACTAGTTTGCTCTGGGTATAAGGAGTGCGCTGGAAATGCAACCCACGCATCACCCCATAGGAGGACATCGACTCGTTATCCTGCACAAAGTTGATAGTATGTCCCAGAATTGGAGCGACCTTCTCATCAAATTCTCTCTGCGAGAAGCTTTCAAAGAAGTAGCCACGGGCATCACCAAAAACCTTTGGTTCTATGATGAGTACACCTTCAATATCTGTTTTAATTACGTTCATACTTATATCGTTATGCGATTATCGGTTATTGGTTATCGGGGTTAGCATTCAAGATTGAAGTACGTAGGCCGGATAACATCTTTCCAATATCGATAATCTGAGGTTTTATATTTCTTACTTCTTCTTCGGTTATATATCCTAAATCAGCTGCTGTTTCAAGCTCACTATATGTTTCCATCAGTGAACCATAAGCCATATCTATGAAATGCGCCTTATCCTTTGGATGGTTTCTACCACTACCCTCTGCGATATTTGCTTTTACAGAAACAACGGCCCGTCTTATCTGACTGCTTAAAGCAAAATTCTCAATTGCAGGTAGCTTATTCACAAGAACATATACGTCCTTCACTAACTGACGTGTTGCCTTATAAACTCTTAAACCTTCAAAAGAAAAATCGTGATTCTCCACAGCGATAACCGATAAACTATAACCGTTACACGTGAATCAGCGTTCCACTGTTCACCTCTTCTTTCATCTCATCAATGACCTTCAAGAGATATTGTCCATACTGGTTCTTTAGCATTGGTTTGGCTAGCTCACGCATTTTCTCTTCGCTAATCCAGCCATTGCGGTAGGCGATGCCTTCCAAGCAAGCCACTTTCAAACCTTGGCGTTTCTCGATTACTTCCACAAATGTTGAAGCTTCACTGAGGCTGTCGTGTGTGCCTGTGTCAAGCCATGCAAAACCACGACCGAAAACCTGCACCTTCAATTCGCCATCCTTCAGGAACTCCTGGTTCACCGTGGTAATCTCCAATTCGCCACGGGCTGAAGGTTTGATGGTCTTTGCTACGTTCACCACCTTGTTGGGGTAGAAATAGAGGCCAACCACAGCATAGTTACTCTTTGGCTCTTTCGGTTTTTCTTCAATGCTAAGGCAGTTACCTTGCTTATCAAATTCGGCCACTCCATATCGTTCTGGATCAGAAACCCAATAGCCAAACACAGTGGCCTTTTTGTTTTTCTCCGCATCCTCAACAGCACGCCTTAACAAGCCCGTAAAACCACTGCCATAAAAGATGTTATCACCAAGCACAAGGCAAGCACTATCGTTGCCAATAAACTTCTCACCGATGATGAAAGCCTGAGCTAAACCATCAGGTGACGGTTGCTCTGCGTATTCAAAGTGTACACCGTAATCAGAACCGTCACCAAGCAGTCGTTTGAAGCCCGGAAGGTCGTAAGGCGTACTGATGATGAGAATATCCCTTATCCCAGCAAGCATCAAAGCACTGGTGGGATAGTAAACCATCGGCTTATCATAAATGGGGAGCAACTGCTTGCTGACACCCTTAGTAATCGGGTACAATCTGGTGCCGGAGCCACCGGCTAATACGATACCTTTCATAATTTCACTTTGTTAAATTATGCGCTTTTGTCACGACTCGGCATAGCTAAAACAAGTTTTGCTCTGCTCTCGCTGCTCCAAAAGGTCATGTTTTGTTTTAATTATTTCTACACTATCGGCTGTGCCTCGGGATAACATATAAACTTATTCTCCTCTCGGCTTGCACGATGGGTCATATTATTATTGATGTTAATTGAATTCAGTTTGGGGCTTTCGGGCTGTGTGGAAAGACCCTCCTGCCCCGTCAGCGACCACCGGCCGCGCGTAAAGACCGGGAGGCCGCTGTAATATTAATTCTCTTGGTCGTTACAAGTAAAATTGTATGCAGCTAGAATATCGGATTCCGCCTCTTTCCTCGCCTCTTTAGTGGAATTGTTCATGTGATAGATGCCTAAACAATTGGCACCATTTGCCTTAATGCACTTCTCTTTGTGATGGTTGTCAAATCTTGTTTCGAGGGTAGATGCCATACCAAGATAAATCAAGGTATGTTTACACTGAGAATCACGATTAGTGAATACATACAATCCATGACCCGTAAAACCATCCTTTATATCTTCGAATTCGTCGAAGGTACTCAATTTGAACGTATATTCCTTACCGGATTTTCCTTTCAGAGCAAGGGTTGAACTAAGCTTCTTTATCATATTGTTTGATATTATCGTTGTATTTCCATTCACTATCTGCTGGCTATGTGCCGCAATTTGATGCTAAGGTGTTAAATGTTTGGCGTTTGATCTAAGTAAGCTGGATGAATTATGATGTTTTATGGATGATGGTACATCCTCTCTACTTCTCCTTTAATATCATATAGAAGGAACTCAGATCGGTAAGAACCGTCTTGTCCAATCTCTTCAATAATCAATGCCTTAATATATTAATACAATTAAACCATTATATATTATTTAATTACTCTGCTGAAAACTCCCGAATACGTTGTTCCTCACTACGCTTGCAAAGAAGTATCTTTCCGTTCTTCTCACTGAAGATATATCCATCCAGACCTTGAAGGACTACTTTCTTTGCATCTTCGGCATGAACAACACAATTACTGCATTCATAGAGCTTGACATTGCCTACAGCGCCATTGCCGTTCTCGTCCTTCTGTAGTTTATCATGCAAGGAAGCCCAGTTGCCAAGGTCACTCCAGCCGAAATCTGCAGGATGGGTATAGACGAGATTGTCTGCACTTGCCGGTTCCATTACGGCAAAGTCAATGGATATCTTCTCGCACTGTGGGAAAATGTCTGCCACATCACCTGTTGCAGATATCTTATCCATATCCGCAGCAATATTGGGTTTGTACTTGGTAATGCAATCCGTGATAGTCTCGACATTCCACACGAAGATACCTGCGTTCCAAAGATAGTTCCCAGCCTTTAGGTATTTCTCTGCCGTTTCATGGTCTGGTTTCTCTTTGAAAGCTTCCACGCCACAGATTTCACCTTCTACAGCATCTTTGGCTTCAACATAGCCATAACCTGTCTCGGGGCGCGAAGGCTTGATGCCGATGGTCACAATGGCATTCTTCTTATCGGTAAATGCGAGTGCATTGCTTATCACCCTACGGAATTCTTCGGGGTTCATCACTACTGCATCAGCGGGTGTCACCACAACATTGGCATTCGGATCTTCTTTCTTAATACTCCAGCATGCCCATGCTATGCACGGAGCCGTATTGCGGGCGGCAGGTTCCGCAAGGATATGTTCGGCCGGTATGTCTGGCAACTGTTCCTTAACGATATCAACATAGGCAGCATTGGTGACCACCCAGAAGTTCGACATCGGACAGACACCCTTAAAACGGTCAACGGTCAGCTGTATAAGCGTCCGTCCGCAACCCAAAATGTCGATGAACTGCTTTGGGTATTCTGGAGTGCTCAGCGGCCAGAAACGGCTGCCGACGCCGCCGGCCATGATAACTATGTGATTATTCCTCATTTGATTTATATTTTGGTTTGCTGGGATTGGCGGGGCTACAATATTGTGGAAGATTGCAAGTCCCCGCCACCATTAGGACCCCCGGCTGCGTGTTAATGCCTGTTGGCCCCTAGCCGCATATTTGTTATACTTTCACTTCCAAAACTACTTTCTTTACTTTCATCGGATTGTTGACACACAACTGCGGCATGTGGCCGTCTTGCGGAAAAAGAATTGCGAAATACCCATTACCTAACAGTAATTCCTGAGGTTTCACTTCCACTTCTTCATAAAAAGTAGCATCGATTTCTTTGTTATATGGCTTTGTCTCTTTCAGATACTCCAATGGCAGCGAGTTGATCACCTCTTCTCCACTGATGAGATACTGGATGTCAATGTAATCACGATGTGCCTCATAACCACACTCGTTGACCTCCTTCGTCATGTATTCCGACACAATGGCTTTAACGCGTGGATTAATATCGTACGCACCACTCTTCATATTAGGAATGACTTGTTTCAAGAACTTCAAACCTTCAAAAATATCAGCAGAGAGTCCTTTATATGTCTCAATACTCTCAATTTTATCGTATACCATGATATTTATTATTAAAGAGGACAGGCCCTACTGTCTTATGAGAGGCCCGCGGGTTTCTCACCACTCTATTGGAGGCATTTGGTTGTGTGGAAGATCAAATATAGGGCTGAAGTTTGATGTCCGAGGGATGATGTATTTTTGATGTCGAATGTCCGTTGTCTGAAGTATGATGTTATTTTTTCTCATCCTTTAACTGCTCATCAATTTTCTTACATCTATGAACGAGCAGCTTGACCAACTCTTCACAATCCTCGTAAATACTCTGATATTGTTTATTATCTATATAATTGTTTCGATGGAGGAGTTCAATCCAATATAAACTCTCTCTTGCTTCCTTTAGAGCTATATAGCTTTTTGACCGGAAATCCTGTTTGCTTATCGCATTACATGCTTCCGCGTTATTGGCGCCAATACTCGTGCCACTTCTTAGCAACTGGTTGCAGAGGGCTGCAACAGATTGCATATGAAGTGGGATGGAAGCAACATCGATGGAAGATGTCTGATGGAAGACGGAAGATGTCTCTTTCCTTTTCTTCTGATAAGTTGACTTCTTGTAGTTCTCGTGTGCAGCAACCGCACGCGACAACAAATAATCATTCAACTTGATAACCCTGTCGCCAAAGGCCATGCACTTCGTTTGAATTATATCTCCAATCTCGCTCATGCAATGACCTCTGTTGTTGTATGCTCTTTATGCTTTGAATCTAGATACTTTATAATAATTATTGATCCGTTCAAAATACTGATATCTTTACCTACTTTATACAGCTCACTGATGTCTTTGTCCACATCGTGTGCATACATATCGTAATAATCATTTTTGATACGAAGTAAGAGCTCAATATGTTTGTTACCTTCTAAGGGCTGAAGCTTATTCTGGCGGGAATCAACTAGCGTGTATCTCTTTGAATAACTGTTTGGAATGTAACTTACATCAACCTTATAAATTGTGCAAGGAGATTCGTTTTGAATTATGATAGTTAATTCTGCTTCAACTTCATAATTTGCCTTGAAATATCCAGCCTGTATTACTTTTCCACATGATGCGCCATATCCAACAAAATTACGAGAGGTGTGATTTACTCTCACAGAAACACCCAAATAGGCTTCGTCAGGCTCATCACTTGTATCTTCATCTAGCTTTAGTTTAGCATTCTTAGCTTGTTTTTTAGAGAAATAAATGGTGAGAACAAGTCCTATTATACCAACTATCAAACCAATGAAAGTATACCAGTTAGCATATTGGTCGATCCAACCTTTAATATTGTCAAATATCGTAAGAAATATCATGTATTATCAATCTTCAATTCGGTCTTGCTGTTACTTGCGGCTTTACCGCTTATATGATTCAGCCGGATGCCAGCTTGTCTGGCATCTGACCGTAACGCTTTCTTTGCGGAAGGATCTAATTGTTGCTTGCTGACATTTGGGCATGTAGTGTACAACATAATCTCATCTTTGAGTCTTTAATAATGTCACTACGAAGCTTGCAGCTTCCTATCCATAGTATTCCTTGTACCACTCGGCGAACTTTCGAAGTCCTTCTCTGAGAGTTATCTTAGGAGTGAATCCGAAGTCTCTTTCGAGGGCGGTGGAGTCTGCATAAGTGACTGGCACGTCACCAGGCTGCATTGCAACCAGTTCTTTATGAGCTTCGAAGTCGTAGTCTCCGGGCAGGACTTTGGCCCGCACGAGTTCTTCCTGGAGGGTCAGCACGAAGTCCAGCAAGTTCTCGGGCTGGCCTCCACCGATGTTATACACCTTGTAGGGAGCCAATGGGAGGCCGTCTTCGCCGGTCTTCTTCTCCGGGGCTTTGGCCATTACACGCACGATGCCCTCAACGATATCATCCACATAGGTGAAGTCTCTTCGGCAGTTGCCGTAGTTGTAGATCTGGACGGTTTCGCCTTTCAACAACTTATTGGTGAAGCCGAAATAGGCCATATCAGGGCGCCCCGCAGGGCCGTAGACGGTGAAGAACCGCAAGCCAGTGCTGGGGATGTTATAGAGCTTGCTGTAGCAGTGGGCGAAGAGCTCGTTGCTCTTCTTGGTGGCGGCATAGAGGCTGATGGGATGATCTACATTATCATCAGTGCTGAAGGGGACCTTCTTGTTGCCGCCGTAGACGCTGCTCGAAGATGCGTATACAAGATGCTGAACGCCATTATAGTTTAGAGTTGAGAGTTTAGAGTTTAGAGTCAGTTGATCAAGTTGAGAGTTTTGAGTTTTTAAGTAGTCTTCAACCAACTGCTTCGCATTTCTGCAAGCCTCCAGAATATTATAGAAGCCGATAATGTTGCTCTCTATATAAACATCGGGGTTGTCGATACTGTAACGTACACCAGCCTGCGCGGCGAGGTTGACAACGATGTCGAATTTGTGTTCGGCGAAGAGGTTATCAATCAAGGCCTTGTCGGCCAAATCGCCCTTGATGAATTGATAATTGACAGTTGACAATTGACAATTCTTCTCAATCTCCTTCAGGCGGTATTCCTTGAGGGAAACATCATAGTAATTATTGAGGTTGTCGAGGCCGATGATGGAGCCTTCCCTCATATCCTTCAGAAGGCGCATCACAAGGTTGGCACCGATAAAACCTGCCGAACCGGTAACTAATATATTCATAGTTTTATATTATTTTCATTTTGGAGCGGTGGGTGCTGTATGGAAGACCGTTAAGATGTATGATGTCAGATGGAAGAGGGAAGGACTCTGATGGAAGGACTCTGATGGAAGATGTATGAGGGAAGAGTACTTCGATGTAAGAAGTAAGAAGTAAGATGGAAGTTGTTTTTTTATTTAGAATCTTTTTACAAACGAATTGGAGGATAAACTTACTGTCCATTATCGAGACAAGCGTCCATTTCTTTCTCGAAATCATCTACATGTTCCTTCACTGGATTTCTGTCGGGGAGGTCCTTCAAGTGAGATTCCGCCATTTTCGACAGTATTTTAGGCAACTCTCGATAATCTTTACTAACATCCAGAGGTCTTAACGATTTCTGCAACTTAGAAAGCAACGACACAAGTTGGCGCATACAATAGGCAGTGTAATCACGCCAATCAGTGGCACTCTGCACAATATAGTCAAAAAACGAGTCTCTGTCACCTATTGCAATCTCTTCCTCTTCTTTACTTGAAAAGTGCCCTTCCTGTAAACCCACAAGCAATGTGGAGGTGCGGCCAAAACTTGGAATCATACCTAACCCAGAAACATATCTGTCTATCTTATCAAGGACGGCCAGCGTACGTTTGCGGAAAAACAATGACGCATAGGGTGCATAATCAAACAGAACTCTATACTTTTCGTATCTACGATCTTTCCGAAACTCCTTCTCCAGTTCTTCCATAGTATGTTGCGGAGCATTGTCTATCAAGAATTGCTTATCATTTTTATTGAAATACTCTATTTTAACCTCTGATTGTATCAAATCGTTTTCCAATTCATGATATAGCTGCATGGCATTCTCGAAATACTTGTTCATGAACTGTTGCCATGCATAGACATAATTCACAACAGAAGAAACCAAGGCGACAAAAGAGCCTGTTATCAAACCCGTGGCAACCCTACTCATAACACTCAATGGCTCGATAAACACGGCCATCAACACGCTCGCCACAAAAAACAAGAGCATAATGTAAAAAAGTGTCCTATGGAGCCGCATAATATGTTAGAGGGATGAGGGAAGAGGGATGATGTTATTTTTTCTCATTCATTAGTTCAAGGTTCAAAGTTCAAAGTTCAAGGTTGTCGGCAGAGCCGACGGCATACCACAAAGTTCAAGGGATTCAAATGGTTCAAGGGGTTCAAGGGTTTAAGGGGTTCAAGGGGTTCAAGAGGTTTAAGGGGGTCAAGATGTTTAAGAAGTTTAAGGGGTTTAAGAGGTTCAAGTAGTTCAAATGGTTCAAAAGGTTCAATGTGCATGGTTCAAATTGTTCAAGAGGTTCAAACCTTGTACTTTGAGCCTACCATCTCACTTGATTTAATTTCTTTAATTAAATTCATAATTGATGCGGAAAGCTTGCGGCATTCCATATATAATTCATTATACTCTTCCTCAGTCAAGTAGCCAACATCATTAGCTCTAATGAGCTGAGAGCGAACTTCCCCGCAAGAGCCTTTTGCTATATATAAGAAGTTCAAGAA
>ODAI011388433.1_pt1 | contig 15597 bp, 6 predicted proteins | sample 1539321 | NCBI WGS metagenome assembly ODAI01 (sample SAMN02144231, study PRJEB22623) | gut metagenome | biome: sheep rumen | host: Ovis aries | place: New Zealand
CAAGTATACACCGACACAACACAATATCTCTTCTTCACACCCCCCCTCTTTTTTTGTTTTTTCTGCTGGGTTTTTACAAAGCTCATTGATGATGTAGTCCGGCGTGCGTTCATCTGAATCCATAAAACGAACGCGGCTGGCAAGTACGCCGAAGTCTCCAGGTGTCACCGAGTTCATAGCGGTAAGGCGGCGAATCTGTGAATCTTCAAAGGTCATTCCGCTAAAATAACGGTCAAGCAGAGTTCTGATACCATCCTCAACAAGCGGTTTGAATTCTGTAATGATATGGAAGCGGCGGTTCATGGCAGGATCCATTATCTGCTTAAGGTTTGTAGTACAAATTAAAATGCCAGGAAACTCTTCCATTTGAGTAAGGAACTCGTTTACCTGAGTACGCTCCCAGTTGTATTGAGCATTTTCGCGGCTCGCAAAAAAACTGTCGGCTTCATCAAACAAAAGAATACTGTCTGTTCTGGCCGCCTCATCAAAAGCATCGCGGATATTCTGCTCGCTTTCGCCAACATATTTACTCAAAATATCGCTGGCACGTTTTAAGAGAATCGGCTTTCCAAGCGACTGCGCAATGTAGCGTGCAAACTCTGTTTTACCGGTTCCACTTACTCCGTAAAACAGCATGCGGATTCCGTTCTGCGCATCGCCAGTTCCACCAGACTTTTCTGCAAAATCAGTTGCATTCTGAATCATACGGACAATTTGCCCCGGATTCATAGAAGCATTCAGAACACTTAAATCATAATTGCCCGAAACAGTTTCGCGCATACGTGATTTTCCATTAATTAAAAGTGCATTTTCCTTGAGCACAGATTTTACGTCCTGCACAAGAGAAGCTGCAGCCAGAGCACTTCCGTCACTTAAGCCGTCGCGGTTACAGTTCTCTTCACCAAGACTTCTGATTGTCTTGATTACATTCTCAACAGAGGCGCCGGTAACCTTATACTGCTCCATCAAATCAAGAATCTGATTATTAAGTCTGCATGGCAAATCAAGAGACTTGAGCTTAGACTCTGTAATGCTTCGAAGCTGAGCCTTTGTCATTGAATCAAATTTATATGAATAGGTAAAACGGCGGAGAGTACTTTCATCAATCTGAGAAGTAAAATTTACAATCCAGATGATTTTGTTACGGCTCTGCTCAAGCATGGAATTTATGGTGCCTTTTATTTTTGAAGGCTGTCTCATTCCAAAAAAGGTTGAATCGCAGGTGTTTAAAATAGTATCTGCCTCATCAATAATATAAATAGAGTCGCTGGAGCTCATAGAAAGGAGACAATTAAGACGCGAGTAAATATTTGATGTAAACTCGCGCTCTCTGGAAACCTCACGGATATTCTTAAAAATATAAGTTTTAAGGCCGCTCTGCTTTGCCAGTGCTTTTGCAAACTCAGTTTTTCCGCTGCCTGGTTTTCCGTATAAAAGGAATGATACACTTTCCTTACTTTTAAGCATGCGGCTCATCAGATTCTTTGTATTGTCAGGCACATTAAAGCTTTCAAGATTGTAGCAGGAATTACAGTCTACCTTTTTAAGAAGATCAAAAAAGAAAGGCTGCATTGAACCGGCTTCTACACAATCAAAAAAATCATCTTCTATTTTGCCATCCTCAGCAATAAAACCGTAAAGACGAAGCTTTGAGTCCTGACGCATAAGTGCCGAAATCTGTCTTTCAGAAAAACCGAGGATTCTTGCCTTTATTTCCAGCTGACAGGATTCTGGAAATGTTTCCATCAAATTACAAAGTCTTTTGTTTGTAGACAATATGTAGCAGCACTTAAGAAAGCTGATTTCTTCGTCTGTAAGTCCAACTGCTTTTTTTACGAACTCGAATTTTCCAGTTGAATTAAGACTTCTTTTGAGATACAAAGGTATTTTTTCAAGCAGGCAAGCTTCCTGGGAAGGAGTTTTATTTATGAGAAAATTTGCAATAAGGCTCAGCAGAAATTCAGTAGAATCAGAAACATAATGAATTCGTCGTAAATTGATTTCTATAAAAGTCAGTCTGTCACCAGTGCATGTACGCATACGGTCAATCTTTTTATCTTCTTCATAAGAATACGGAATATCGGTATTATCAAAAAAGAGCAAATCGCTATTTGTAGCGGTATTCTCAGGCAGTTCTGTAAGTACCTTGTTATTTCGATACTGGAGAATTATTTTTGAAAGATAATTTAATACGACTTTTTCCTTACCCATTTTTCTGGCAAGCGCTTCAAAGAAACTGAACAGTGAATAAATGAAACAATCATCATCTTCTGTATCCGGATAATTATCAAGTCTGTAACTGCAGAGTTCATAAAGATAATAAGCAAAAACTCTGCAGTCCTCTATGGATGCATCCTTTAAGTTTTTTGTTTTCTGTTGATTTCTAATTGATCTCAATCCACTTCTTCTCATATAATCCTCCAAAAAAATGTTATATATGTAATAGACAATTTGGCCCTCTCAATGTGAAAATAATGCTCATTTTTGAGGATTTTTTTAATCAGCCGCGTAAACCTAACTCTTTGTTAAAGGCCTCAAAGTTAGTCCAGTCGTCTTTGCAGGCAACCGCAAATTCAATACACTTGAAATAGCCGTTGAACTCGTTCACGATTTTCTTGGCCGCCTTTGCTACAACTTCAGGATTATTTTTGAATGCCCCGCAACCGAAAGCTCCTAAAATCAGCGTTGTGCAGCCGTTTTTCAACGCAACTGAAACAAACCTTCGCCAGCGCTTTACATGCAAAGCAAAAAGCTCATCGTCTGAAATATCTGCATCGTATAAATCTGGAGCAGCGCAGGTTAGAACATTAACATTGAACCACTTGCTTTTATCACGGAGCTTCATTTCTGAATCATCGCTTTTGAAAACTGTAACGCCCGGGCTATAAATTACATCGTCGGTTGCAAGCGGGTCGTCATCATCTATGTGCTTATCGTAAAAATCCTCTCGCATTTCATCAGTTGAAAGGGCTGCGTACAGAGTGGACAGACGGCAAAGACTTTCTTCCTGAGCTCTGGCACCATAAATAACACCTCCACCAGGCTCAAAACTGTTTGCAAAATTCAAGACACCCACTGTGTCGTTCTTGTATGCTTCTGCCGCCTGAAGACTTCGCTTTTTACTCACAACAATTTTTGTTTCAAAGCCAGGTTTTATTTCAGAAATATCAACAGCATCTTTCTCTAAATACAGCTTTTGATTCGACTTTGTGAACTCAACAGATGCTTTTAAAGCTTCATCAGTTGAATATAATTTCTTTGTATCCTTAAAAACTTCCACCAAAAAATCACGCATATATACCTCCAGAATATCATACTAAAACCACCAGCCTGTAGCTGATGGCAAACTTTTTAATTTATTTTATTTTTTGTAACCTTCCCTAGTAATGTCAAAGAACATGGATTTTACGTTATATAATATAGACAAAATGTTCCCAACTTTGTGAAAAGAAATCAAAAGTTGACATTTCATTCTGCTACTATATAATAATATCACGACACCATTCCCAAACTTCGGGAATATAAATTATATATATTGAAATATATGAGAGATAAGAATGACCGTTGACTTTACAGAAAAAGCAAAAAGATATCAGGCGATTGACGAGATAATTGCATCCGGAGAAAAACTTAAATGGAATGAAATTATTATCGTACTTAAGAATAAGTATAATATTAAAACAAGCAAATCATCTTTTTTTCGCGACATAGAAGACCTTGTAAAAAAATATAACGCACCAATCGATACAGATTTTAAAACTAACGGATATTTTTACACTGATCCCAAATATCGTCTTCCACGATTTTATACAGATGAAAATGCTGCAAAAGCCGCAAAGCTAATAAAAACCCTGATGGATATGGTAAAAAAGAATCCTATTTATAAAGAAGCACAGGAAGTTTTTGAATCACTGTCAATCGAAAGTCATAGTTTGTCTGTAGAAAATATTTCGATAAATAAAAAAGCAGATAATGATAGAATCATATTTGTTGGAGCTCCGAACAAAGAAATCCCGGCAGAGACATGGAGAATCATAGAGAAAGCTCTAAACGAAAACAGGGTAATTACTTTTGATTATATTTCAAATGGAGTTAAAGAGTCGAAGCACAGACAAGTTCAACCCTGGCAGCTAATTTTTGATGACGGTAACTGGAATCTTCATGGATTGGATATTGTAAAAAACATGAAGCGTCGATACTCGTTGGAAAAAATCAAAAACATTAAACTCACAAAAGAGGTTTTTACTTTGCCTGATGATTATGATTTCAGAAAAATGACCCGCGGTTCTTTTGGCTGCATGTGCGATGAAAAATATCTTGATTATAAAATTCACCTTCACGGCTATGCAGCACGCTATGCACAGGACAAGGTCTGGGGAGATAATCAGACAATCGTAGAAGATAAAAAGAATCCCGGCCCAGATGGCGATGGAATTATTCTTAGTTTTAGAACAAACCAGTTGATATGCGTTCAGCGCTGGGTGTGGAAATGGGCTGACGAAGCCTGGCCTATTGAACCTAAAGAACTTGTTGATGACTGGCTTAAAAAACGGAAGATGGTGAATGAGATAACGCTTCCTTGAAATAAGTTATATTTGAATTTTTGAAAACAGAATAAAACTATGTTATATTTATAGGGAGGGCTATTAATGAAAAACGTTTATACTTCACTTGATATAAATCTTCTTGCAGATAAAATGATGGTAAAAATACAGGAGAGCTGGAAAACACCTTTCGATTCTCCTGTCGTAGTTTTTACAGATTCTAAAACTGAGCAGTGGTTCAAGCTTTTCTGGCTGAAAAAACAGGGAACTGGCAATTCAATTTTGATGAATCTGGAAACAAAGCGCATACAACAGTTTCTTTTTGATCTGGTGAAGCCACAGAATAGTGATAAAAACGATATCAAAAACCTCTCTGTTGAGATGCTGCGTGACGTTATAATTACAAAGCTCACAGAAAAGACCGCCGGTAAGTATTATTTTGAAACACTCGGAGCCCCGGAAGTAGAAACATATCTTACAACCGGAAGCACCGACTCAAAAATCAATGCAAATCATCTTTATGATTTTTCTCAAACTATAGCAAGCCTTTTTCTTGATTATGAAGATACCAGACCAGATATGATGGATGAGGTACTAGCAAAATCTCCATGGCAGGCAAAACTGTATAATGATGTTATTGGAGAATCTGGCGCTAAGATCGAAAATGTAAAATACATGACTCTCTTCCAGCTGGCAGAGCTCAACAAAAAAGCAAATGCCGGCACGCTCACCTTTAACAAGTTCTCAGACCATCCTATTTTCATTTTCGGTTTTTCAGGCCTTGGTCAGAGTTACAGAAATATTCTCAATGAATTCTCTAAGAAACATACTTTGGAAGTTTTTCTTCAGGCAATGGATTATGAAGAAAATCCTGAAAATCAGCTACTGGACAAATGGGCGGAATTTGGTAAAGAACAGTATGATCTGTGGAGCAAAGACAGCACCTTGCAAAAACTTTCAGAACAAAATTTTAATAAAACTGATTCTCTGCTTCACCGCATACAAAAATCAGTTGCTGAAAACAAAAAGTTAGTACAGGAACCATTCAACGCCGCAGACAATTCACTCACACTCACTGCCGCCCCTACCAGCCTTCGTGAAGTGGAAGCCGTACACACAAAAATCTGCGAGTTACTTTCTCAGGAAAACACAGGAACAAGACTTGGAGACATTCTTGTTCTTGCACCAAACATTCAGGATTACAAAACTGCAATAGAACAGGTTTTCGACCAGACCGACCAGTTCTCCAAAGATTCTGCTTTTCCTTATATTCCATACACCATTGCAGATTATTCTGGAGAGCGCTCACTCACAGCAGAGGCACTTTCTGTACTGTTTGGTATTCTGAACAAAGGCTATCTTAGCAGGGCAGATGTTTTTCTACTGCTTCATAATTATCTCGTACAGTCAGTGCGTGGTCTTTCTGATAAAGAGGTTTCTAGTTGGGCAGATTGGACTTCCCAACTCAATGTATTCCGCGACAGAGTTGGACATGACGACTGGAAAAAAGCGAAAACCAGAATACTGCTGTCACGTCTCACAAACGAGACTGTTATATATTCAAATAATACAGACAATTCGCAAACTAACGACCGTCAGTTCTTGCCATTTGAATCAATCGATTCTCAAGACAATGATTCTCTATACCGTTTTGTACAGACCATAGACGAGCTTTTGGAGTGGACGAAATATTCAAAGAAAACACAATTCACAAAGGAAGATATAGATAATCTTCAAGATCTTCTTGATTGCTGGCTGCACACCGGAGATAACACACCCGATGATCTTAACAACGAAAGCCTTGTTTACCAGAATGTTACAGAAGAAATTGAAAGACAAAAGCTTACCGATTCACAAACAGTATATTCACGATGCTTTCAAAATGCACTTCTTGACCGTTCTCGAGCAGTTTCGCTTTCAAGTTCAAATATTTTATCTACTGGAATAACCTTTGCAAATTTTGAATCAAATCATATTCTTTCCGCAAAATATGTATTCTTAATGGGGCTGGATTCAAAAGCCTTTCCTGGGCTCAATAATAATAATGAGCTAGATATGCGAATTAATTTGCAGAATCCTGATAAACGCGAGCCAGGAGACGAGTCTGTCCCACTCAAAAACAAAAATGCTTTTCTATGTCAGCTCATGTCTGCCAGCGAAGGGCTTTTTATCAGTTATATAAATAAAGACTTACAGAAGGATGAAGATTTTTACAAGTCTTCTGTACTTGCAACCTTATTCGATACTGTTTACGCACCAGTCAAAGATAAAAAAGCTCCTCCGGCTTATGAAAAACAAATTCACATCGATGAAGACAGAGATTGGAATGAACTCTACACTCTTCGAGAATTCAGAAATAAAAAGAATTTTGAAAAGCTTAAAGAAACAGGTCGCACACCACCACGCGAAGAAAACTACGCAGATAATTATGATGAAAACGATGAGTATAAGTACGAAAACAATATTAATCTCCCAGACAGAGTTAGTATTTCCAGTATTACAAAATTCCTACAAGATCCTTTTATTTTTCAGGCCGAACAATTATTCAACAAGGATGACGATATTTCTGAAGAAGAACAGCAGGAATATGAACCTCTTACACTGAATCGGCTTACAGAATCATCATTACGAAAAAAGGAAATTAAAAAACTCTTACCAAAACTTAATAGTTTTCCAATATTTGATGTTAATGAACCTATTGATATCAGTAGCGAACTCTCAATCACTGAGCTGACGCAAAAGCTTCAGAATCTGAATCTTCTGCCAGATTCATTTTTTGGTACTACTGCTGTTGATTCTTTTTTTAGCAGCATTGAAGGAATTTGTAAAACGATTCGATTCGAATTACCTGGCAGCATTGAAGAAATTTGCAATACACTTCGTTTTGAATTACCGGAAGTAAATTTTATAAAAGATAATGTATCGCAACTTGTAAAAAAAGACATCGTAAATAACAAAAAAGACTGGTTTATAACCGGTGAAATGACATGGCACAATAAAATAGAAGATTTTAAGAAAACAAATACCTTATTGACTCTTGATTTCAATAATTCAGAAAATTATCTGCCTGGATACATCACATCTCTTGTTCTCCTGGCAGATTTACATGATGATGATTCAAAGTTCTATAATATAATACTAAATGTAATAGATTCAAATGCAAAACTTTCTAATAAAACATATTTTGCAACTCCAAAACAGGCAAAAGAACTGTTAAATCAACTTTACAAAAAAATGTTTATTAAACCTTACGGCAGATGTATTCCTTTCAGCATTATGAAGAAAGATATAGAAAAAAATAATCTTACCTTCTCAAGCCTTAAATACGAGCTGAATGGCGAACATCATCCAGAATGGGGGTATTTTTCAAAGAAAACCTTATTTGATATGGATAAGCATTTAGGCTATTCTACGGATCCTCTAAATTTCTCTGCTCAATGGAAAATGGCAAGAGATAACCAGAGAAAACTGATTCTTTATCTGCCACAGGCAGAAGAAAACGACACACAAAACGAAACGGGAGAACAATAAGATGGCAGAGTTTATTTTGGATGATTACACAGACTTCAAAAAATCCATGTATATTCAAGCTTCGGCAGGTACCGGAAAAACCTACAATATTACAGGTATAGTTTCAAAACTTGTAAATAATGGCATTCCGCTTGGAAGAATTCTCATTGTTACCTATACCGAAAAAGCCGTCGGAGAATTGCGTGACAGAATCCGTAAGGAATGTCCTGATTCAGATGTTGACAACGCTCCAATTTACACCATTCATTCTTTCTGTCAAAATACTCTTTCTGAATACGCCTTCACTGCAAATCAATGTTCTTCTCTTTCTCTTGTTAGCGAAACAGAGCTGGAGGATTTTTTAGATCGTCAGATTCGCGATGTTCTTAAAGACAATAAGGACTTTGAGTATTTATTCGCTAGTGATAAAAATCAAGATTCATTCATTGATAATGTGAAACGAGAATTTAAAGCCGCAATCAACAAGTATTATCTTACGTCAGATAACAAAGAAGATGCAAATATAATTTCATTAGAAGAGCCAGCAGATACAACGATATATGGACGAGCTTTTAATTATGATGAACGCAGGAAGATTCTTAATCCACATAGGATTGAAGACTTATATATAATTCCTAATTTTGAAACTAATTTTGAAAGTCTAGAAAACAGTACAATTCAAAAACTAAAGGATTTAGCACAGAATATTAAAGATACTATAAACCAGAAGAAAAGTTTTGGTTTTGATGGAAAAACTTTTAAACAAAACCTCAGAGTCATTCAACCACAAATTGAACTTTTTATGTATTTTTATGATGTAAAAAAAGATCTGGCAAGCCTGCAAGAAAAGTATCTGAGTAATTTTTATTTATCTACACTCCCTTCACTTTATTGTGCATGGCAACAAGAAAAGCAGAAAAACAAACTTCAGACCTATAACGACATGCTTCGTGATGTCAGGGAAGCAGTATGCAATGAAAACTCAAAATTAAAAGAAAAATTGCGTCAAAAATATCAGTATGCGATTATTGATGAATTTCAGGACACTAACCAGCTTCAGTGGGATATTTTCAAAAATGTATTTCTCCAGAAAGATGATGACAGTCACACTCTGATTGTTGTAGGCGACCCGAAACAGTCCATCTATTCCTTCCAGGGAGCAGATGTAAATGTATACAATAATGCAATAGAAGAAATTGAAGAATACAACGGTGGTGCATATAAGCTAGAAACAAACTGGCGCTCTACAGATTCTATGATAGATGCCTGTAATTATATTTTTCTGGATAAATCTGATGGAACTAATACAATCCGTTTTTTTGAGGAAGGAGCCGACATTGTCTTTGAGAAATCTGATCCACCTCCAAAGCCTGAAGATAAAAAAACAGCCCCTCTTTTTGCTGGGGAAGCAACTAAGCCGATCTGGATTGCCGGCACTCAAAACGCTCCTGTTACCGATAAGGATTTTGCAAAAATTGCCGTACAACATATTATTGAATGCTGTACCTATATCGACGGAAAAACTAAACTTCAAGTATTCAGGAAAAATTCTGACGGCAAATGCCATGAACACCGCAATGTAAGTTTTAAGGATTTTGCAGTACTTGCTCGTACTTCTTCAGAAATGAAAGAATTAGAAACAGCAATGCAGAAAGCCGGAGTCCCTTTTCTACGTTACAAAGATAAAAATCTATTTGCAGGAATTGAATGCAAACACTGGATTGCACTTCTTAATGCAATCAGTGCAAAAGATTTTACTGGAAGAAATAGAGCATTGCTAAATGAGGTTTTATTTACAGAGTTCTTTGAGGTTCCTCTTAAGGATGTTGAGAATGAAAAATATGATAATCCTTCCTGCGAAGAACGCCAGAAAATAATACTCTGGCAGCAGCTGGCACAAAAAAGAAAATGGGCAAAGCTTTTTGAAAAAATATTTTCTGATTCTGATATAGAAAACAAACTCTCCAGACTAGATAAAATGCAATCGCTTTCTAAATTCCGTCAGATAGGAAACCTTTCAGTTGAATATCTTTATAAAAATGACTGCTCGGTTGAAGAACTCAGTCGTTATTTACTGAGACTTTCAGCAGCTTCAAATCTATCCGAAGATGAAGGAAGCCTTGTTGAAAAGGGAACTGATTTCGACTGTGTACAGGTTATGACCATCCACGCTTCAAAAGGACTTGAATTCCCTGTTGTAATTGCTGCTGCCGGTTTTAAAGATCTCAATAAAAAAATTGCAAAAGTATATCTCTATCATCAGGACAAAAAATCTAAACTAAGCTTTAGTGAGAACGGAAAAGAAAAATTCAGAAAAGAAGAAAACTTCGAAAGAGAAAGACTTTTTTATGTAGCCTATACAAGAGCATCTTCTCTTTTAATTCTTCCTTTCTATGAAAAATGGAATGAAAAACCGTCTAGAGACAAACCAAAACCAATTTATCAGTTCTTGCAGCAAAACATTTCACAACTCTTTATTCAAAATGAAAATGAAAGTCCTTACTATCATCAAATAGAAGACAATCATAAAAAAGAAACTGAGCTTCAGGATGCAGTTTCAAAGATCCTTGAAGAAAGTAAGATAATAAAAGAAAAAGAAGAAAACGCGTTTTCAAAAGAAAAATCTTTACGAACCGAAGTAGAACAGAAGACTTATTCTTCTACACTGACACGAAAAGTTCCTGACCTCGTTTTGAAAAAGCATTCTTATTCTACTCTCTCCAAGAAAAAATCCGATCCTGAAAAAATGACTGAAAACGGTGGACGTTCAGACAAAGAAGGTTCTGTGGAAAAAGGTATCGACCTTTCTCATTTTGACAATTCAGAAAATCCGGCTATAGTAGGATTTCTGTCAAATCAATCTTTAACTTCAATTTCTGACTCGATCATTAAAGCACCGAACAATTACCCGAAAGGTACAAAAGCCGGTAAGGCAATTCATGAGATTTTTGAAAAAATTGATTTCAAACATGCAGAACAAAATACAAGTCCAGTAGATTTAGAACAAGACCTTGACTTAATAAAAGACTGTTTCGAAAAACAGACAATAAAGTTCTCTGATGAATGGCGTACTTATACCACAGAGTTTTTATGGAACACACTGAATGCAGCTCTACCGGAAATCAAGGGAAATCAGCTTACAGGAAAACATTTCAGCCTTAACGAAATCTCTTTTGATAAACGGAAGAGTGAAATTGAATTCAATATGAGTTCCATTCTTTCATCAGAAAACAGCAAGGTACTGCATAATTTTTTTAATGGTTTTATTGATCTTGTATTTAAGCGTGTCATTGATGGTAAAGAAGTCTACTCTATTCTAGACTGGAAGAGTGATTCCTTTGAAGATTCGGATTATTTGGATATAGCAAAATTAAAGAAACATGCAGATATGGATTATTCTATTCAGCGTGTACTTTATTCCTATAGCCTTATCAAATGGCTTGCTTCCTTCTTTACTGACAAATCAGAAGAAGAGATTTTTGAAGACAATTTTGGCGGAATTTACTATGCCTATGTGAGAGGCTGTAAAGCTGGTACAAGCAATGGTATTTTCTCACGTACATGGAATAGCTGGAAAGAGCTTGAAAAATCATTCCACAAAATCCAGACTGAATATAAAATAGCCGACTAAAAAGGACAGATTATGATTACTACAAATAAAACAAATATAAATATGTTTTTTGATAATCTTAAAAAAATGCACTGCATTTCTCCAGTCTGGGAAAAAGTACTAGACGTTCTGTGTGAACTTCAATCTGATATAAGTTTTGAAGTCCTCGCTGTTTTCTGTATTTATTTTTCACAGATAGATGAGGGAAATATCTGTATACCTCTGGATGTTGAACTTCTTACTGATAAATGGCTAAAAAAATGGAAAGGCCTTCTTTTACAGGAAGACCGCCTTAATCAGCTGACCAGAGATGACAAATATTTTACTGACATCATAAACAAGGGGCTTCCTCAGATTTCTCAGGAGCTGCTGCCAAATCTCATCGCTAAAGATACTTCAGATTTTTCAAAGCCTTTTATCATCGATTCAGGCTGGCTCTTTGCCACAAAATATTACAAGGCCAAAGTCAGTATTGAAACCGGAATCAGAAAGATAATGAATTATAATACAGAGAAAACATTTGAAGAAGAAAAGGAGAGCATTCGCGAATACTTCAAAAATCTTACAATGGGTAAGATGAATCTCAAAGATGAACAGCTTAATGCCCTTATCCGAGGACTTAATGAAAACTTGATTATCACTGGAGGTCCTGGAACCGGAAAGACCACCGTTGTCTGCTATCTTTTGTGGGAACTGTTTCTCAAAAAAGATTATCTGGATTACGCATTGTATATTGCAGCCCCAAGTGGAAAAGCTGCAGACCGACTTAAAGAAAGTATTTCAAAAGCTCTTTCCCAATTACATCTAGATGTAATCCCGGAAGGACCTGATCGTGAAAAAGCCCAAAACATTTTCGAAAAACTTAACAGTGCACAGCCATCTACTATTCATCGTCTGTTAAGTTTTAATCCACAAACCAATGGATTCCGTTACAACAAAGATGAGCCATTTGATAAAAAATCTATCTTTGTAATTGATGAAGCGAGCATGATTGATATTACGCTTTTCAGTTCACTTCTTGAAGCTATTAAAGAAAAATCGCGCGTTTTCATTCTTGGTGACAAAGATCAGCTTCCTTCCGTACAGGCAGGTGCAGTTCTTGGTGAACTTCTTGCAAAGAAGACAGACAGTGTGGCAGAACTTATAGAATCTGTACGCTTTAATGCCGAGTCTGAAATCGGCCTTCTCAAAGATGCACTTCAGAAAGATCAGCCATTAAACAAAGAACTTGCTAATTTCACAACTTGGGATAAAAATCTGAAGTTCTATATTCCTCCAGAAGATGAACAAAGAAATGAAGATAAAAAATTCCCTGTTACAACCTTTGAACCTCCGGAAGATCATTCTGAAAGAGAAACCCAATTATCAGAAATTATTTGTAAATGGACAGAAACTTACTACACATCACTTACTATTGCCGTAAAAAATATCTGGATTGACACTTCGGAAGAACAGCTTGAAAAATTCTGGAAAAAAGTTACCATATCGCGAATTCTCTGTGCAGAACGAAAAGGTTATTCTGGAGTAGAAGAAATCAACAAGCAGATTTGTACACATATAATAAAAACTTCACCTGTACGTATTTCTGTTTCCGAAGAATATTTTCCCGGACAGTTACTAATGCTCACAAAGAACCAGTCGTTATTCTGCTTGTATAACGGAGATTCTGGAATTGTTATTAAACACAATGATCTTAATTATTTGATGGTAAAAAAAGAACTGAAATCTAACAATGAATATACTAACGAACGTTCGTTATCACAACAAGGAATAGTTCAAAAAGGAAGCTTCCTTTTCTACCCTCTTCACTTGTTACCCAAAGAATCAATTGAAACTGCTTATGCAATCACAATTCATAAATCGCAAGGTTCGGGTTATCCTTCTATTTTAGTTCTTCTACCAGAGCATGCAGGCCACCCGCTTTTAAACAGACAGATTGCGTACACAGCCATCACCAGAACAGAAGGCTCTACCTACATCTACGCAGATTACGACACCCTCGAAAATGCACGAAAGACGGTGATTACAAGAGACACACGAATAAATCTTTAGCATGACACACTCATGTAAACTCGGTATAATCTTCTCACTATGTTTAAACCAGAGTTACTTAATTCGCTCAAGACTTATAATTCAAAGACTTTTGTGAGCGACCTCATCGCCGGTGTAATCGTCGGCATTGTTGCACTTCCACTTGCAATCGCATTTGCCATTGCTTCGGGAGTAAATCCTGCTGCGGGACTTTTTACCGCAATCATTGCAGGTTTTTGTATTTCTGCATTTGGCGGAAGCCGCGTTCAGATTGGAGGCCCTACTGGAGCCTTTGCAGTAATCGTTTACGGAGTAGTTGCTCAGTACGGGCTTTCAGGACTTGCCACAGCAACAGTTATGGCCGGAATCATTTTGATTCTTCTCGGCGCTTTTAAAATGGGCGGTCTGGTAAAGTTTATTCCTTACACAATCGTTACAGGCTTTACAGCAGGTATCGCAGTTACAATCGCTGCCGGACAGCTCGGAGACTTCTTCGGACTCCGTCCGGACTTCTCAACTCCAATGATGATTCTCGGTGAAGAGTATTCAAAGATGCCTGGTGATTTCCTTCCAAAAATCATCGTTTACATCCGCTCGGCTGCAAGCTTCAACCTCTATTCAACAATCATGGCTGCAGTTTGTCTCGCCTTCATTTTCATCTGGTCTAAGTTTATTAAAAAGATTCCTGGAAGCTTTGTTGTAATCATTCTTGCTACAGTTGTAAGCATTATCCTTGAAAAAACAGCAGGCCTTCACACAGATACAATCGGAAAGTTCGCAGACGGCTCACAGCACTTTGTAATTCCAAACACACTTCCAAAGCCACAGCTGCCGGCCCTCAGCATCAAGACAATCACAACACTTTTCCCTACAGCAATCTCTATCGCAGTTCTCGCCGCAATCGAATCCCTTCTTTCTGCTGTAGTAGCAGACGGTATGATTGGTACAAAACACGATTCAAACACAGAGCTTATCGCCCAGGGAATTGCAAACAACGCAAGCCCTCTCTTCGGCGGAATCCCTGCTACAGGTGCCATTGCCCGCACAGCAACAAACATTAAGAACGGCGGACGCACACCAGTTGCCGGTATCATCCACGCAATCACCCTGCTCATCATCCTCCTCTTCGCAGGAAAATATGCCGCTTACATCCCAATGGCAGCCCTCGCCGCAGTTCTTATCAACGTTGCCTGGAACATGGCAGGCTTCCCTGCAATCCGTGCACTTCTTAAAGGTCAGAAATCTGATATCTGTGTTTTTGCGGTAACTTTCCTTATTACTGTTTTTGTTGATTTGACAGTTGCAATTGAAGTTGGTCTTGGTTTTGCTGCCTTCTTCTTCATCAAGAAAATGATTGATTTGTCTGAAGTTCAGAATCAGAGAGAAACTATTACAGGTGGTATCAGAAAAGATCAGCCTGCTGAAAATCTGGATATTCCGGCAAATACTTTTGTTTACGAAATTGAAGGACCTCTCTTCTTTGGAACAGTACGTAAGTTTGAACTCGCAACAGAACGCGCCCAGTCAGACTGCAAGTATCTTGTTCTCCGCATGAGAAACACAATCTACCTCGATGCCGGCGGAATCAAGGCTCTGGAACAGTGTAAGGCAGCCTGCGACCGCAAGGGAATTACAATCGTAATCAGCGGTATTCATACACAACCTTATCTGCTGTTAGAAAAAACTGGCATGGCAGACACACTTGGACGCGAGAATATTTTTGACAATATTACCGATGCATTAAATAGATGTAGAAAATAAGGACATTTTATATAGTCCGTGCCTTAAAAAAAATCTGATTGGCGGAGCAGGCACGGGGTACAAACTGCCTCTTGAGCTTTTTGGCGTTTAGCCATAAAAAGAATCCGAGGATTTTCGCTTGCGAAAACCGCAGGATTCTTA
>ODAI012082054.1_pt1 | contig 15595 bp, 15 predicted proteins | sample 1539321 | NCBI WGS metagenome assembly ODAI01 (sample SAMN02144231, study PRJEB22623) | gut metagenome | biome: sheep rumen | host: Ovis aries | place: New Zealand
TAAATCAGTAAAATTAGTTAGTCAAAAAAGGCCGACAGAATACATACTCTGTCGACCTTTTACAATCTATTCTTCAACCAACTTTTCTAACATCTTATTAGCTTTTCTAATCTCATGAAAAAAGCTAATATAATAAACTGCTGCGCCCACAACAAATGGTATCGATACTGAATAAAACATGTCTCTATAACCTGTGGGTGCAATGTCTGTAAAATGACTGCTGATCCAAATTGTTAAAAATACAATTCCTATTGTGACCACATACTGTCCGATAAAAACTGGAATAAATGGGAATCTCTGAAGATAATAATGTAATGATAAAATCAATGTAATTACTATGGAGAATGCCAAACATGTAAATATGTTTTCTGTATAGTATTTATCTTTAAATCCACTTAATTTTTCAAGCAATAATTTTCCGCAAACTATCAGGGTAAAACTTGTACAAACTATGGATATAAAATTACTTTTGTTTATTAATTTCATTTTGCTTTCCTCCCTTGAAGTTTATTTAACCTCTCATAAAATTCAGCTCTATAACTTCTATTCATAACAAGTCTTTCATCATTCTTCATGTAAATGATTACTCTCATGTTAATATCACCCTGAAGTTTTTTAATCTTATATAAATTGACTACAGAGGATTTGCTGATACGCACAAAGCCTATCTTTGAAAATTCCTCAATTATGTCTCTTAATGCTTCTTTAATTTCAACGCACATATCCTTTGTATAAGCAAATGTTTTCCTATCAACAGTTTCTATATAGAAGATATCCGCAAGTGCTATGCTAACTTTTTTATCTTCATATGTGCCTTCAATGTACCTTAAAGTATCTGTTAATCTGCTAATCACCGCATTAGTTTCATCGTCCATTTTATCGTAATGCAGTTCCAAATAATTTTCTTCTAAGGTATCCTCTTTAGTCTTAATAAATCTCATAATTGTCCTCTTATCTTATAAAATAAACATGATGCATAATAAGAGATATGAAAGTTTAACATTTCTATTAGTTAATACATATACGCTACCGAATACAAATCCGCCAACTGCTGTATATAAACCTGTTGCAAGAGAACCCTTTGATAACCAGTGACCAAGTCCCCATGTAAGAGCTACAATAATTCCACCAAATGGAATCTTGTTATTGTTAAACCACTTTTCAAATGCCATCTGTCCAAATACTATTATAAGCAAAACTAATAAAACTTCAAATAAATAATAAATATACTGGAATGTAAAAAGAAGTGCTCCACGACTCTTTAACTCTGATAATACCTTACTTCCGTTCCAATCAATCCATGTTGATACTAAACAAATAACTACGCCAATTACAATTAAAACCCACTGACTTGCTTTGATTCTATTTTCTTCATCAAAAAGTTTTACATTCTTTACATTATCAATAAGATCAACGCCTGTATGTTTCTTACAATCTTTCATTACTAAGTAAGCTCCAAATCCCCAAGCTGTGCAAGTTACTATCCAGTGTACAATCATCTGCCAAGTATTAAAATCATTAACACTTCTGTTGTAGAGTTTAGGTTCAACTACGAATCCCCATAATAACTCAAATCCAATTACACCAAATGCTTCCAATGCATAAAGTAAAAACTCTAATCCTCTTTTAAATCTGTTTGTTTTCTTTGCTTCTGTTTTTTTCATTGTCATTTCCATTTTTTTAATTCCTTTCGTTGGTTGTTTTCTTTTGATAAACCAACAATAAACCATAAAGAACATATTCGCAATAAAAGTGGTGCTAAGTTGCAACTAAGCATGTCTAAGTTGCAAAAATCTACCTCAGGACGAATATTACATATAAAAGAAGTGATGAATCTATCTACATAGACTCATCACTTTTTTTATAGCTTATAACTGCAAAAACAGACATTTCATAATTTATTATAATCTTCTTCTGCAACAGCTTCTAACCACTCATTACTTGTTTCCTCGCCATCAACTTCAATAGCCAAATGAGAAAACCAAGAATCAGCTGCTGCGCCATGCCAATGTTTAACCTCTGCGGGAATATTTATAACTTTACCAGGGGTCATTTCTATTGCTTCCTTGCCCCATTCCTGATAAAATCCTCGTCCTCCTATACAAATCAACATCTGACCACCACCACTTTTTGCATGATGTATATGCCAGTTATTACGACATCCTGGTTCAAATGTTACATTAAATATCGGTACCTGTTCTGTTGACAAAGGCGCCAAATAACTCTGACCAACAAAGAACTCACCATAAGGATTAGCTTCTCCAATAGGGAAGAATATTTCATTTTGATATTTGTCTTTTTCTGAAGTTTCTTCTATCTTTTCATTATATACTTCCTTGGCTATATTAAATACAGCCCATGCTTTAGGCCATCCTGCATAAAATGCTACATGCGTTATAATTGATGCCATTTCCTTTTGTGTAACACCATTATTTTTTGCATTCATAATATGATATTTAATCGAACTATCAGTTATACCCTGTGCCATAAGAGCAACTACTGTAATAATTGATCTTGTTTTAACATCAATATCTTCATTATTCCAATTCTCCCCAAATAACACATCATCATTAAAATGAGCAAATTCTGGTGCAAACTCACCTAATGCATCACGTCCTGCAGTTTGTACAATTTTCTTACTCATATAACTTATCTCCTTTTATTTATTATCATTAATCCATGCTTCTATATACTTTTCCTATCATATGTACTCCTACTTTCAATTTCTACTCACTTTTATTATAACACTAACTAACCAACACTAAAACAGTTAAAACTAATTAAAATATAAAAACCACTTATCTTTCGAAAAAGATAAGCGATTTTTATTTGTCATTCTTTTAGTAGTAGAAAAATTTATTTTTTTATTTTTATTTTCTTAGCATCACTATACTTACCATATACTTTTTTGCCATTTGGATCAACTTTGTATGCTCTTACTTTTACAAAATATTTTTTATTCTTCCTAAGGTTCTTAATTACTGTTGATGTATTTTTAACATCCTTAACTTTCTTTCCTTTTGTAAACTTTTTATCACGAGCAACAACTACTTCATATCCTGATACACCCTTTATCTTTTTCCAAGATACTTTAAGTGATTTCTTTTTAGTATTTTTTAGTGACTTAACTTTAGTTTTATCTGGTGTATTTATAATGACTGTCTTATATACTATTTTACCTTCTGCATTTTTGATTTTTACAATATTAAATTCAACTATTCTATCCTCTAATCCTTCAAGTGACCCTATTCCTTTAATAACAACTCTAGCTTTACCTATACCGATGTTATTTTCGTATTCAACCTTATAATCAACGCCTTCCTTTAAGTTACTATTAACAAACTCAACCTTAGGTGTAATACCTTCTCCAGTCAATTCAAATTCTTTCTTTTCAATTTTTATCTCACCATTTGAAAATGAATTAACTTTTCCAACATTATATACTTTACTATCTGTTATAAAACATTCATATCCTCCATCAGGATTTTCAATAACTAAATCATATCCTAAAACTAAATCAACAGCATTCTCTTCAACCTTAAGGACATCAAATTTTGGAGATAAAACTTTCTTTTTGCTTAAATGTTCTATATCTGTATCGTATTTTTCTCCTACATGCTCTGTATACTCTACCATATCACTAGCTTTTATCACATATTCATCAGTATATAATTTTTTTGTATTGTGTGAATAATCTTCTGCAGTTACACAATACATTGTTTTATCTGCTTCTAATACTTCAAGTTTAATCTTATCACCAACTTTTAATTCATCCACCACTAATTCATCTTCATCCACAATATTTACATTGTCTTTATCAGTATAAAAACCATCGAACACATATCTATCAGAATCCATATCCTTAACAAAAGTAAACTCTCCATAAACTCCATTTAAAAATCCATGACAAAATCTGTACGATAATATAGCATCGTCTTCTACTAAGTAATTTTTTTCATCAAAATATACTGGTTTACCTTTTCCAAATGTCAAATATTCGCATAATGGTTTCATAGTAAATGTATTCTTCTCACTAGCCCAAGGCTCAGTATTTGTACAGTTAATTAAATATTTCTTACCATCCACATTAGCATATGTATATCCACTAAAATTATTAACATATCCTGCACTTTCTTGATCCATTTCAAATGAATACTTTCCACTATTTTTATCATAATTGTAATGTACATCATATGGCAAATCTTTAAAATCAAACATATCACGATCTAAAGTTAAATTGTGACTAAACATATACATCACCTTTGCATACGAATCACCTATAGTATAATTCATATAATCATTTACATTAAAATACGCAGTTTCATCGCCAGCGTATTCTGCTGGTAAAAATACCGACATTGCAATGGAATCATTATATCTAGATGTTTCCCATCCATTATAAGCACTTATAATACTTGATGTGATTGATTCTCTTAATTCCTTTATATCTTCAAGACATTCTTCATATCCCTGTGCTGCAATTCTATATTGTGTATGCGGTGAATCCGTCAATTCTTTAATTCTTTCAGGTGCATTTTCTTCTAATAAATCAAATAGATTACTTATTCCTACAAATGAACAATCCATATCTAATGGTTTTACATTTGAACACTGTAATAAAATATCCTTCATCGAATCCTCATCAACAGATGCTTTAAATAAATCATCTCCAAATTCAGAGAATTTTATTGCTGTCTGAGCTATCTTTTCAAGGTCTACCGCACATAACGTCTCATCCTCTAAATAATAATTTGCATCATCTAAAAACTCCTCTGAATACTCTCCTTCACCTTCATATGCATTTTCCCACATATCTTTCATAAGAATACCATCATACCCATAATAATCCTTATGAGCTTTTACTATGTCAGCACCTAATCGCTTTCCATCATATGATTCATTACTATAATTATTTGCTAATTTTTCAATAAATGGTGTATAATACCAACCATCTCCAAATTCACTAGTAAGTGCACCAACACCTACTTTTGCATATGGTGCAAGATTAACCCATGATTCATAATTTGACATAAAGCAAGCATCATATCCTATAAGATCATATTTTTCATATCCATCTTCTGCTCTTTCTTTTAATACCTGCTTCAACTCTCCTAACGTAATTGGATTTTCCGTATACTGGTCATAGCATACACCACCTGTTATTCCTCCACCATGATTCCATAAATCAATAGCCATATGTTCTGCTGCATAATTTGTATCAAGTTCATTTAAAAATTCTCTTATATACTTTACTGCTCCCATATTTGCATATTTTTCATCGTCATACTCTTTTGGCGCATCAGATTCATCCTTACTATTCTTTGAATCTCTCTTACCTTTTGAAAACTTATTTTTCTCAACTTCAGCTTCATCAAATTCATAACTTCCATAAAAATCCTGTATTTCCTTAACCAACGCAGGGTCATAATCTGCAATATCCTTAATGTGTTCAATAGCCGGAATTGTTTTTACACTACCATCATCTGCTTCATATTTATGATTAAAATTAACTCTATATAAAGATAGTTTTGAACTATCAATCTCATCAGGAATAATCTGATCTACTTCTTTTTCACTAAGACCCTTTTCTTCCATAAGATAATTTGAATAGATATCTTTAAAATGCCATGCAATTGCCCCTCCTGTTCCAACAATAATATTATTGTTTTCAGAAAACTCTTTTGGAACATTTGCTTTGAGTATCTCTAATAAATCCGATGAAGCAGACCCTCCTTCTTGCTCTAGATTATTACCGCACATATATATACCAAATGTCCATCCTGATGATTTTCTTAATACATTTACTTTCTGAGCTTCCGCAGCATATGAATAATTATTCATATTCGGTACATTTACTCCAGAAAATGCTATTGCCACTGCACTAGTTACTGTTAATAATTTTTTAGTTAAATGCTTTTTCATTCTTTTCTCCTTATATATCAATTTTCCATAAGATAATCCGTACGTTTTGTTCTTACATCCATAATAACTATAGTTAGTAGCATTTTGTGACAAACTAATTAAAATAAATTATAAATCAGTAAAATTAGTTAGTTAAAAAAGGTCGACTGAGTATGTCTAAGTTGCAATTATTGCCAAAATATAAAAGAAAGCCTAATTGTTTAGGCTTTCCTTTTATTATCGTTTAAAAATTCTACAATAATTTATGTTTTTACTTTACAACAAATTTCTTAGTCTTAGCTCTTTTAATCAATTTCTTATATGCTTTCTTTTTAGCCTTTGGAACCTTGAATGTAATCTTCTTTCCTTTTTTCTTAAAGAAAGCTTTATTACCAATCTTCTTAAGTTTCTTTGAATTGATCCTTACATTCTTAAGTTTCTTACAATTAGCAAATGCATTTGCTCCAATTTTCTTAACATTCTTTCCAATTGTAACCTTTGTGATTTTCTTGTTACCCTTGAATGCATTTGCTCCAATTGAAGTTACCTTATACTTAACTCCACCAATTGTAACTACAGTTGCAATCTTAATCTGTGTAAGTGATTTTTTCTTAAGTCCTGTAACCATAAGCTCACCAACAACTTTACCACTCTTACTTCCTGCCTTAGTTACTTTATAGATATATTTCTTATCCTTAACCGTTGTTCCTTCTTTTGGGCCATCTACTACTGAACTATCATCATTTTTAATTTCTTCAATTACAAATGTAAACTCCTTTTTACCTGTAAAATCGCCCTTTCCAGTAACAGTGACTTTAGCTGTTCCTGGATTTACATTATCAGCATATGCAACTGTATAGTCAACGCCTTCAACAAGGCCATTAACAGTAACAACTGGTTTCTTTTCTTTTCCATCATATACACATTTGTCATATTCAAGACTACATTCAACCTTGCTCATGTCAATGGTTGATCCCTTTTGTATATTTGCATTATCTGATATAGTTATTGTTGCAGTCGAAGGATCATATTCATCACCCATTTCATAAAAACCTACTAAATATTCTTCTAAAAATTCATTGAACCTATCCGATGCAACAACATAAATATTTCCACCATTTATGCTAATATTTCCTTCAGATTCAAGCATATGATATCCTTTAACAGCACCATCGCTTTTTGGATCAATATATTTTACAAATATTGTTCCATCATTTATCATCAAATTATCATCACCAAACATAGCACAATTATATTTTAATCCATTATCATGTAAGGATATACGTACAACTCCACCATTTACCTCTATTACATAGCCTGCTGATATACAATCATATGAACACTCTCCATCTAAAGCATCAATTTCTCCACCATTAATATATATTCTATCTGCGTAAACTAAAAAACCATCTGAAACCCCTGAAAAAATTATTTTTCCACCATCCATAATAAAATAAGGTGCTTCAATAACGGAATCTGATGTAATAATACCCATTTTAAACGTAGGACCATCTACTCTAACAATTGTACTCGTATAATCACTCCACGCAGGACGTTCCAACGCATAAATATAACTATCAGGAATATATCCTTCCGTTTCTGTCTTAAAGTTTAATGTACCATCACCAGTAAATACTGTCGATACACGAGTATTTATAAAATATCCATAATCAACTGATATTGTATTATTTCCAAGTATTTTAAATTCAAATAATCCATCTGAAAAAATGTTGAGACTATCCGTATATATATATATTTCATATGGGAAATCTGCATTATTCATTGTTAAAACATAATTGTTTGCATCGTAAGTTACACCCATTTTTGAAAAATCTTCTTCTGACAAATCATATTCTTTCTCTGAATTACATGCAAATGCTGTAACCACTGGTTTATTAGCTGCTTTAGTTAATTTAACATTATAATCAACCAAGTCCTCTGTTTCATATAGATATGTGACAAAATAATATACTTCACCTTTTTTTAACTTTATGAAAATTTCTGAATTATTATAATTTTCTGTTTTTGCAGGATCAATAAATTCACCATTAATTTGTTCCATATCGTCATATGTCTGTAATTCATTACCCCACTTATCAAAAACTTTAATAATAGGATCCTTGCTAGTTGAATCCGTATATACGTACATTAATTCATCTGTTGAAGAAACATATTTAATATACTTCTTACTAGTCTCACCTGCATCTTTTACTGCTACACTATCTCCTGCATTTGTTAGAGTACCTATCACATCAGGTTTAAACTCTTTAGCACTTACATTTTTACTTGAAAATAAAAACGCACCTGCAACCATGCATGAAATAAAAAATAAATTTTTAATTTTTTTCATACACAACTCCTCCTAAAAATATAATTCTATGAATAATCTATTTACATAGACTCATCATCCTATTAAAACATATCACGGCAATGCATGACATTAACAATATTAAAATAATAGTTATAATAACTGGATTAAATACATATCCAAATATAATAACAAAAATCATCAGGAAAATTGATATAAATACATTTGGAAGCATGTAAGTTATAACTATTACATTCTGCTGAAAAACTTCACCTTCATTCTCCCAATCAAGAAGCAAATGCTTAATGCCACATGAGCATCCCCAGCAACTAGAAAAGAAGCACATCACAACACCTAGAATTAGGTAAAGGATGATATCGATGATGGAAGCATTTGCTGAAATGGCCATGCATAATGTAGCAAATGCCATGCACGGTACCGTCACATACATATTAAATAAAATTTTCCCTTTGTAAATCGTACTCTTATCAATTGGCAGGCTTTGCAAAATCCAGTTGTTCTTGCCTTCAAGCGATGGCGTACAAGTCGTTGTCGCACCCATTCCGATAAATAGATAAACAATAAATGGAATCGCAGGTCGGTAAACAGTTAACGGTAACGGGATTTCTTTCATGAGGTAACCCATGACTTTATTGTAACCTAGTATGACAAATATAATGCCCGCTGCCACCACCAAAAACTCACCCATTATAACATTTAACATGTACATACTTGAACTGATTAATCTCTTATATTCCTTATACGCTATTGAATTTACGACGCTTCTTTCCTTTATGCTACTAGCCGAAAATCCAACACCCTTGCCGTGTGATTTAAGAGACGTATTAATGCTTCTGTAATTCCTTCCAACTATTGAAAAAGTTACCCAAAACAATAACACGCTCGTTATAATCAAAAGCACAAATCCTATTAAATCAAGTTTCGTAATTGCCCTGTTAAACCAATCCGCCGGCAGATAAATTTTTGAAAACTTCTCACTTGTTTTATTTATACCACTAACCGTCTGCTTCATTTTGCCCTTTGCAAAAAACTCATCAAAAATGTTTTTTGCAAAAAAGCATAATGTTGCCACAGCAAATGATACCGACGTCTGAACAAGCGCTTTCTTCTCAAACCCAAGACTTAACTTTGTTATTAAAAAACTTAAAAACGCAGCTACAATCATTGGGATTAATGGTAAGATAAACGACATGATTATCCATAATGGATATACAAAAAATGATGGTTTAGCGTATATTCCGTAACCAACCATCATTGATAAAGATATGCTTAAATACCATGGCATGCGCTTGATATACATAAATAAAAATTTGCATGCTGCAACTGTCTGTGGTTTGAATGGAAGAGACATTATGCTGTCGTACTCTTTAAAATTGTATAGGTAACCATTTGCTTTGAAAAATGTGAATATAAAGTCTAGAGAACTAATCGACATTGCACACATAAGTGGCGTATATTCTATCATTCCATACGAATTATATCCTATGCACATCGCCATTCCATATATGGCAAGTAATGCATATAAAACATAGGTGCCTATCAAATTTGAGAGTATTTCTTTTTTCTTCTCTTCATCCTTTGTGTATTTATACTGGTTGTATAGACTTGATGACAAAAGCAGCATTCTAACTAACAAAATGCTATTTTTCTCCACTGTCCACCTCCAGGAATAAATCTTCCAATGACTTGTCCTTTGTAAGTTCGTCCATGGTGCCTGACGCTATTATGCGCCCTTCTTTTATAATCACCACTCTATTACAAAGTTTCTCTGCAACATCTAATACATGCGTTGAGAAAAACACAGCCGAACCATTGCTACACATCTCTCTCATTATTTCCTTAAGTGTGTAAGTTGCCTTTGGATCAAGCCCAACAAATGGCTCATCTAACACAAGTAATTTTGGTTCATGTATTATCGCTGATATGATTACAATCTTCTGTCTCATACCATGTGAATATGAACGAATTAAATCTCCAAGCGAGTCCGTTATTCCAAAGATATCAGCATATTTCTTTATGCGTTCTTCTCGTGTTTTTCCTTTTATTCCAAACACATCCGATATGAAATTTAAATATTCTATACCTGTTAAATTTTCATATATATCAGGATTATCCGGTATGTATGAAGTAATCTGTTTACATTTCACAGGTTCCTTTTTTACCGAATGACCATCTATTAATATTTCACCTTCCGTAAAGTCAAGTACACCAACTGCTGCTCGAATTGTAGTAGATTTACCCGCACCGTTATGCCCGATAAATCCACATATGTCTCCACTATTTATTGTAAGCGTAACATTATCAGCAGCCTTCTTTCCGCCACCATATGACTTTGTGAAATTCTTTATTTCTAGTATTGGTTTTTTATCCATATTATTCAACTACTCTGTTCTTTCCGTTATTCTTTCCAAAATAGAGTTTTTCATCTGCGTTCTTAATCCAATCATCAATCTTCTGACCTTTCTCACGCAAACTAAATCCTATGGTAATTGTAACTGGAATCTTTTCTTCTTCCCATACAATAGGTTCTGCCTCTATCTTCTTTCTCAAACTTTCCATTAACTCTAAGCCTTCTTTATGTTTCTCAGAATAGAATAAAAATTCTTCACCACCCCATCTTGCAACATCGCAATCTGAGCAAATTGATTTCATAGTATTTGCTATGACTTTAAGTACTTCATCTCCAGCAGCATGTCCATATGTATCATTGATATGTTTAAAGTTATCTATGTCGGCCATTGCTATAAAGTCTGTTGATTTATTGCTATTTGCTTCCTCAAGACGACTTATCATATAGTGTCTGTTGTATAATTTTGTAAGTCTGTCCACCTGTGCCATCTCACGTAACTTTTCCTCAGAAGATATAATCATCTTAATCAAATAGTTAATATAAAAAATGAGGAACCCAAATACTATAAGTGCATTAAAAATCCAGAAGAATGCTGCCAGTTCCTGCTTTCTATCGTAAACCGGGCCAACTACTGCAACATAGCCCGTACAGATAAGATAAACAATTTCTATACAAAAACTAACGTAAAGAGCTCGCAAGCTTCTTCGTTCCAATTTATAAGCCATATATTCTGTTACAAACATTACTGGAATCATTGAGAAACAATATAGATGGAATCCATATGTGTAACCAAGACAAACTGTCGCTATACTCATATACAAAGTGATCCAAATATATACCATCCATACATAAATATGTAGCAATTCTTTGGCAATAAGATAATAACCTACCAGATAAACAAATACCGTAGGTATACTGAAATATATAAGAAACGGCGCATTCACCATACAGAAAAAGTAACCCAAGCCAAATACCAGAAGCAATATTACTGTATTTACACCGTATGTCATCTTCTTCGCTGCCGCTAGACTCATAAACACCCCTCCAGTACATTTTAAAAAAACAAAAACACCCATTTCTATTATACCACCGATAAGCCAATACTAAAACAGATAAATAAAAAAATCCTAATCACAAAATAAAAGAAAACCTTAATATTTAAGGCTTTCTTTTATTTGTCATTCTTCTCATGAGAGAAAATATGATTTAGATTTTAATATTGTGTATTTATTAGGGAATAATTCTCTAATAATGCGAAGTTCCAATTCTTGTCTATGCGAAAAATGATTATATAATTCTTCTTCGCCTGACACACCTCTATTCTTTGCATAAGGTGACTCATCAAAATACTTCATCATCAATGGAAACCACATTTCATTCCCATTTTCATCGGAACGTTCTCTTCTGATAACACCTATATTATCAGCAATATTCTCAGTCTCCAAATAATAAATATGAAACGGCTTACCTTCAATCGCACCTGCAAGTTTCCTGTAGAAATCCAATATTTCATCATCTGAAGCATTTCTATAAAGAATCATATCTTCAATAATATTCTGAAATAGAGAACATTCAAAAATCATGTTGTCCCCATCCCAATTTCTGAATCTTTCAAATATAACCTTCTTAAATTTTTCAAATTTCAGACGCCCATTATATATTTCATAATTCTCAAGATCCTTATGAAATCCCGGAACATCTGTAAGAATCTTTGTGTAACATACAATTACGTTATCACCTTCAACGTAACTTTTTTCTTCAATCATTTCTCGAATATCACTATACTTTTCAAGTATCTCAGCATACTTGTCTTTTGTAACATATGCACACCAAGCTAATTCAACAGGTGAATACTCACCTTCATAGATAACTTTATTAGCTGGATATCTATTGGCTAACTTACCTAACAAAGTGCTTTTTCCACTACCTTGTAAACCTTCTACAAAATAATTCATAATACTGATCCTCCCAACATTACTTTAAACTCATAATATCACGCTTACGAAATTCACACAATGTGCGATGAGTTTTAATTATGAATCAAATAAGTTTATCCATATTCAGTTGGTTACAAATTGTAACCAACTGAATAATAAATATTATATAACGGAAAGAGAGGGACTTGAACCCTCAATACATTTCTGTACGACACATTAGCAATGTGCTGCCTTACCATTGGGCCACCTCTCCAAAGTGGGCAGGGTTGGACTCGAACCAACGTAGACCGAAGTCGGCGGATTTACAGTCCGCTGCAATTGCCGCTATGCGACCTACCCATATGATCCCCGCCGGACTTGAACCGAGCATCCTAGCCTTGAAAGGGCTGTGTCCTAACCTTTAGACTAGGGGACCTTGTGCAGACTCAATTATCTGAGTCTGCTTTATCTCATGCACCAAGTGGCATGTTATTTTTTTTATCAACAACAATAATATCATCAATCGGCACAGCAAATATTGCCGCTAACACTATCAGATTATCTAGTGTTGGCATTGCCGCACCATTCTGCCATTTGTATATGGCATTAGGTGTTGCGAATCCAAGCATCATCTGCAAATCTTTGACAGATAAACCTGCTTTCTTTCTAAAATCCATAATTCGCATTCCTGTGCCAACTGTATCTATAGTTGGTAATGTAAACATCTTTATTTCCTCCAATCAAACTTACTAATCAATTCGTCGGCGGTAATAGGTGCTTAAATTATTGCAATATAAAACCGCCTATCTCTTGAAAAGATAAGCGGTAATTGAAAATCCTATTTATGATTCAATCTATAGCAATCATGTTCGTTTTCGCATTTTGCTTACCTTTTCTACGCGCACACTAACTAAACTCTGTTCATATTCCTGAACGAGCTTCTGTTCATACTGATAGCTATAGAAGTTTACAAAATCAAATCTAAACATAATTACTTTCCTTTCTCGATGGATGTTTCCACCGCATTTAATCTTTCTTACAGTCATAATATAACATAGAACTTTTCATTTGTCATTCTTCTCGTGGGAGAAAATTATATTGTATCTATCCTAAGATTTACAATATAGTCATAAACCAGTTTCTTTCACTCTCTTTATAATATAATCTTATCTTTATTTTTCTTTCTAACACATCTAGCCTACACTCATAAAACAGCGTATCATTCGTTACAAACACATCATCTTTAGTCGTGTACGTTCCGTTATCAGATAAATCTTTATATCCACATATTTTATAGGCCCTTGTAATCCCATCTTCATCTTCAAGTCGTATTCGTATCGGAATGATAGTTCCATCTCTTGAATGCAGACATATCACATCAACTGGATATCTCTTCTTCAAACAAACCACCTCTATTCTATAAACTATTATAGAACATATGTTTGATTTTGTAAAGATATAAAAAACCAATTATAAATTATGATACCCACTCAACTTTTTCATTTTCTAAAGATATATTTTCTCCATCAATATGTATATCATACGAGAATCCTCTTGCAAACCTCGGTCCAAATACTATATCTAAAAATCCTTTTTTATTTTCTAAATCGTAGTAAATTTTGGCTCTAGCAAATACATAAAATATCCCATCTTTCTGAATATCTTTATTTTCAGATTCAGTCTCCAAAGACATTTCCACAATAACTGAATTCTCATACTTCCATTGTTTTTTAGGAATCAATTTATAAAAATCTTTCGTTCTTTTAATAGCCTCACAATATTCAATATGCAACACACTTGGAATATGTCCACATTCTTCTCTACTCTCAAAAAATTCTCTTTCACCGTTCAAACTGTTGAAATGCTCAATACAATTATTTATCATTACCTTTTCTAATGCTACAGTATCAACCATATTTTCACCTTCTTTTTTATATTGTATGCTTTCTTCAAACCACTCCCCTATCATGCATAAGAAAAACGCCCTCTTGATATATAAATTATATCATTCGGGCGTTAAATTTACATTAACTCAACACATTTTTTCACTATTTCATTAGTATATTATCTCGGTTTTGTAACGTATGTGTAAAACGTCTCACTTCCATAATACGTTCATTTTTCTCAGGAATCACTACATAATAGACAATGTAGTTATTCACATAAATCCGATAATATGGATAATCACGTTTTTTCATCTACTTCTGATTATTATTATCTTCAGCTACTACCAGTTTTATTCTCTTTTATTTCCGGCGAACCGTCATATAGAATAAGATTAAGACGAGCTTGATAATCAGCTTTCTCCTGCAACAAATTTTAGGGAACTTTTCCGCGTTATAACTCGCAAAAAGTTCCCTAAAATCATCTATTCACAAATATTGGCTATATAGTTAATCTGCAGTTCTCCATCCCGGAAAACACATACATTCCTTTATTTCAGGAAAGTCATATAATATATTTGGTTCAACTTTATATTCAATTTTTCTTTCTTCTAATGCCAACATGATCTCTCTAATCTTATAGGTATATCCCTTAATAGAAAGACTTTCGCCTTTATCAAATGCATTTTTTACTGCATTTACATTTACACAAAACAATCTTGCTATCAGCAAATAATTTTCTTTATTGCTTCCGTTAACATATATCTCGTATTTCTCACTTGTTACACATGGAGCCATTACTGGTGAAGTAGCCCATCCGAAACCGCAGTTAGTACATGTTGCACTTCCGTTTTTTACGATTAATGTTTGTTGATTACATTCTGGGCATTTTTCTATTGTTTGTTCTGGTTTTTTATTTATACAATCTTTACAATTATTCATTCCTACACCTTATTTCAGCAAATGCTTTGCATTATATTACAATCCAAGTTCCTTCTCAAGATCATCTGCAGAAACAGTACCTTCATCTCTTACAGACTCTTTGGCTTCATCTAATTTCGCCATAAGATGTGAAAGCACTTTTTGCTTATCAAGTTCATCAACAATACTCGTGTAACTTTCTAATGCTGAAACAGATTTTATATTTGGCATAGACTTACCTTCTTTCAATTAACTATGTAAGTACCATAACATTTTATTCTTTCTTTTTCAATTA
>ODAI012587986.1_pt1 | contig 15594 bp, 13 predicted proteins | sample 1539321 | NCBI WGS metagenome assembly ODAI01 (sample SAMN02144231, study PRJEB22623) | gut metagenome | biome: sheep rumen | host: Ovis aries | place: New Zealand
ATGGGCATCGATCTTAAAGTCCTTGCTTCAGTCAAAAGTATGTCTGATGACGGCCAGATCGAATTCAACTAATATAAATCAAAAGCCAGCTAACTGGCTTTTTATATTATCTTTGAATCATTGTTCGTTCCTCAAAACCGTTTGTTATAATGAAGGTATAAAAGAAGGATCGCAATAAATGGTTTCATTCCTATAGATAATCGAAAGGTTTTTTATTCGGATCAGGCTTTTTTAGTGCGGTCGGGAAAGGAATAGATAATATGGCTAAAAGAATTGAAGGAACGACTCCGCGGGAAGACGGTTTCCGCTGGCCGGGCGAGTTCGAGCCGCAGTCACAGGTCTGGATGATCTGGCCTCAGCGTCCGGATGTCTGGCGTGACGGCGGTAAACCGGCGCAGGAGCAGTACAGGAATGTCGCGATTGCGATCTCGAAGTTCACCCCAGTAACGATGCTGGTATCGGCAGACGAGTATGCGCATGCGCGTAATGTATTGCCGCCGGAAATCAGGGTCATTGAAATGTCGAATAACGATGCCTGGTTCCGGGATACCGGTCCGACGTTCATCAAGAACGACAAGACCGGCGAGATTAGAGCCTGTGACTGGGCATTCAATGCCTATGGCGGCTTTTATGACGGTCTGTATTTCCCATGGGACAAGGATGATGAACTGGCGCAGAAGGTCTGCGAGATCGAAAGGATCGATACTTACCGGACTCCGGATTTCGTTTTAGAGGGCGGTTCCATCCACAGCGATGGGGAAGGCACATTGCTGACAACCGAGATGTGTCTGCTGTCACCGGGCCGCAATCCCCACTTAAACAAGTCTGAGATTGAAAAGAAACTGTCGGATTATCTTTCCATCGATAAGGTCATCTGGATCAAGGATGGCATCGATCCGGATGAGACGACGGGTCATGTCGATGATGTCGCCTGTTTCGCAAGACCGGGTGAGGTCATCTGCATCTGGACCGATGATCCGGAGAATCATTTCTATAAGGAATGTCACGACGCCTACAAGACACTTTCTGAGGCTACCGATGCCAAGGGGCGTAAGCTGAAGGTTCATAAGCTGACGATGCCGAAGAAGAATGTGACCATCGGCAAGAACTTTACGATCGATTCCGTTGAGGGATCTTTACCAAGAGAAGAGGGTGATATCTGCATCGCATCCTACCTCAACTTCCTGATCACCAACGACGGCATCATCTGTCCGCAATACGAGGATGAGTACGATGAGCTTGCGATCAGACAGCTGCAGGAGATCTTCCCGGATAAGACCGTGGTCGGTGTCAATTCCAGGGAAGTCGTCTATGGCGGCGGCAATATCCACTGTATAACGCAGCAGCAACCTAAATAATCAAGAAAGGGGAAATATATGGAAAAAAACAAGGTTTCATTGACGAAGACGGTCCTGTTTACCGTCTGTTCGATCCTGGTCCTTGACTCGTTTGTCGCACCGACGATCATCGGCGTTTCATCGATCACGATCTGGATCATTTCGGCGATTTTCTTCTTCCTGCCGTATGGCTTATTATCAGCCGAACTTGGCAGCACCTATCCGGATGACGGCGGTATCGTTTCATGGGTCCAGAGGGCGTTTGGCGAATTCTGGGGCGTCATGGAAGGATGGATGTACTGGATCAATGTCGCTTTCTGGATGCCGGCGGTCTTTACGGCTTTCTCAGGCTGGCTGGTCCTGGCCGTCTGGCCGGAAATGCCGGTCTTCTTGCAGGCCGGTATCGCCATCTTCATGTGCTGGGTCATCGTCTATATCGGTATCAAGGGCATCGATCTGTCCGTGGAAGTGGCATCGATCATGGCTTATCTCAAGATGGGCATCCTGGTTCTTCTGGGTATCCTGGGTATCATTTATGGCATCAAAAACGGTTTTGCCAATGACTTCTCCTTGCACAACTGGATCCCGGCTTTTTCGGATATCATCAACCCGCAGGATGGCGGCTACTTTGCGGTCATCGTCTATAACCTTCTGGGTTTTGAACTGATCGGTTCGATCGGTTCTCATCTGGCTGATGCGAAACATACGGTTCCGAAGATGACGGTCATCGCCGGTGTGGCGATCGTGGCGATCTACTGTTTCGGTTCTTTCGGTGTTCTGGCGGCGATCCCGCATGAATCGATCGATGAAGTCGACGGTTTCGTCTACGCTTTGAAAGAACTCTGCACCGTCTTCGGTTCCTTCGGCAACGTCGTTTTCTATATCGTCATATTTGCGGCGATCCTGACGCTGGTTGCCAACATGATCACCTGGACCTTAGGCGGCAACGAATCTTTCATGGCTGCCGACCTCGACAAGCGTTCCAAGTTCCTTGGTCACAGACATCCGAAATACGGCACGGCCGATAACCTCTATATCGTCATGGGCGTCATCTCGAGCCTTCTGCTGGTACTCAACTACGCCTTATCCGGCAATGCCAACGAAGTCTTCTGGACGATCTTTGCTTTCTCTTCGATCGTCTTCATGCTTTGTTACCTGCTGATGTTCCCGGCGGCTTTGAAACTCAAATTTACGGACAATACACCGAGAGTCTATGAGGTTCCGGGCGGCAAGGCCGGTATGGTCGTCGTATTTATTTTATGTATGCTTTCCGTCGGTCTGGCGACGTATTCGCTGCTGGATCTTGATCCGAGCGGTTTCGGTTTCTGGATGCAGTGGATCGGTCTGGCTCTGACGTTTGCGGTTGGTATCTATCTGTATTTTGCAGGTAAGAAAAAATAAGAAAGGATAATATGAAAAAAGATTTTATCACTGTCAATGATTTCACGAAAGAAGAACTGTTGGAGATCATTGAAGTTTCCCGGGCAATTAAGAAGTCCATCAAGGAAGGCTATTATCCGCCTTTGATGAAAAATATGACGCTGGCAATGATCTTCCAGCAGTCATCCACCAGAACCCGCTGTTCGTTTGAAACAGCGATGACCCAGATGGGCGGTCATGCCCAGTATCTGGGTCCGGGTATGATACAGCTTGGCGGTCATGAGACGATCGAGGATACCGGCAGAGTGCTCAGCGGTCTTTGCGATATCATCATGGCCAGAGTCATCGAACATAAGACGGTCGTCAGTCTGGCAAATGCGACAAGCGTTCCGGTCATCAATGCGATGTCCGACTATACCCATCCGACCCAGGTCATCGCCGATGTCATCACGATGATGGAAAACCTGCCGGCCGGCAAGAAGTTTGAAGACTGCAAGATCGTCTTCTGCGGCGATTTCACCCAGGTTGCGGCTTCCTTAGGTTTTATCTGTACGAAACTGGGTGCTAACTTCGTCTTCTATGGTCCGTTAGGCAATCCGAAGACCCAGCCGTTTACACCGAAGCATCAGAAGATCTTTGAAGAAAACTGCAAGGTTTCCGGCGGTACCTGGAAGGTTACCGAGGATGAAAAAGATGTCGAGGGTGCCGATTTCTTCTATACCGATGTCTGGTACGGTCTGTATGAGGCTGAACTGACCAAGGAAGAAAGGACCGAGATTTTCAAGAAGTATCAGGTCAACCGGGAACTTATGGCCAAGGGTGCGATCGGCTGCAAGTTCTTGCATTGTCTTCCTTGTACCAGAGGCGAGGATGTGACCGATGAAGTGGCGGATTCGGCTTCCTCATTATGCTGGGAAGAGGCCTGGAACCGTCTGACAGCGATGCGCGGTCTTCTGGTTTACTTTACCAAGGATCGTCGTAAATACAGCGAAACCCATAAACAGGCAGCCAAGGAGGATCTGGACAAGGTCCTTGAGAAATATGGCTATGATCTGTATTAGACATGGCTAAGCGATTAGTGATTGCCTTGGGCGGAAACGCCCTTGGCAATACGCCTGTGCAGCAGCTCGAGCTGGTCAAGAAGACGGCTTCCACGATCTGTGATCTGATCGAAGAAGGCTACGATGTCGTGGTCGGACACGGCAATGGCCCGCAGGTCGGAATGGTCAATCTGGCTTTCGAGAATTCCCACAACAAGGTCGGCGGTACGCCTCAAATGCCTTTCCCGGAGTGCGGGGCGATGACTCAGGGTTATATCGGTTATCATCTGCAGCAGTCCATCGGCAAAGAACTCAGGAAAAGAGGTCTGAAGAAAGCGGTAGCGACGATCATCACGCAGGTCGAGGTCGATCCTGCCGATCCGGCTTTTGAAAATCCGACGAAACCGATCGGTTCTTTCTATTCGAAGGAAGAAGCCGATCAGATCGTCAAAGAGACCGGCTATACCTTTGTGGAAGATGCCGGCCGCGGTTACCGGAGAGTCGTGCCTTCTCCTGAACCGGTTTCGATCGTGGAGATCGATACGGTCGAAAAACTGGTGTCCGAGGGAACAATCGTGATTACGGTCGGCGGTGGTGGTATTCCGGTCATCGCCAAAGACGGTTATTACGAGGGCGTGGCAGCTGTCATCGACAAGGACAGAGCGTCTGCCCGGCTGGCTCAGGATCTGAAGGCTGACATGCTGGTGATACTGACGGCGGTTGATAAGGTTTCCCTTAACTTCAACAAGCCTGAGCAGGTTGATCTTGATAAGATGTCAGTAGCGGAAGCCAAAAGCTATATTGCGCAGGGGCATTTTGCCAAGGGAAGCATGCTTCCGAAAGTGGAGTCCTGCATCAAATATGTCGAGAGTGCCGGGAATTCCAAAGCCCTGATTACCTCACTGGAAAAGGCCAAGGATGCCTTGAAAGGAAAGACGGGTACGATTATCTGTAAGTAGCAGTTTATGAAAAAAAGAGAAAAGATCACGCAGCGTTTTATCGAGCTGATGAAGAATACCGAGACCAGATCGCTGATGGAAGAAGCTTTGTATAAGGCTTCCTTGCAGAATCCTGATCGGGAAACCAATCCGGCTTTTACCTTGGAAGAGTTTTACGATGTCATCGACTGGGGTGTCAGGTGTATGCCTTGGAATCTGCTTCAAAGCAGACGTTTTACGACCCTGTCTTCACAGATCGATCAGTCGATCAATTATTTCTGGTTCGTTTTCGGCCAGCCTCTGGATGCTTTAAAGGATAAAGATTATTATCTGCCGAATCTGGAATACCATGAGCCGATCGCTTCCTGGCTGAAAGAATTTTCTGACGACTGGGGAGTCTTTCTGAGCAGTGAGGAATCCTGGAATGATGAGTATTTCCGCCTGCAATTTGAGGATGACAATTTCGGCATGAATAAGGGCTGGTATCCGAGTGAAAACATCTATCACTCTTATAACGAATTCTTTTCCCGTCATCTGATCGATCCTTCGGTAAGGCCGATCGGTGATGCCGAAGTGGTGGCTCCGGCTGATTCGCGTCCGGAGGGTGTCTGGAAGATCAAAGAAGACGGTTATCTTGATATGACAGGTCTGATCATCAAGTCCCATCGTTTCGCGACGGTTGATGAACTATTGGGAAAGTATTCGTCTTATCATGGCAAATTCAACGGCGGTACCCTGACTCATACTTTTCTGAATGTGAATGATTATCACCGTTATCACTTCCCGATTTCCGGTAAGATCCTGGAGATGTCCAAGATCAAGGCCTTCAATGCGGTCGGCGGTCATACCAGTTTCGTGAAGGAACTGAACCGTTATGTCTGCGACTGCAGTGACACTTCCTGGCAAGCCAGAGAGACCAGGGATTGCGTGATCCTGGATACGGATTACGGGCTGGTGGCCTGTCTGCCGATCGGGATGTCACAGATCTGTTCCTGCAACTACGAAGAGAACCTGAAGGTCGGTGACGAAGTAAGAAAAGGTGATCCGTTAGGTTACTTCCTTTTCGGCGGCAGTGATTTTGTGATGGTGTTTCAGAAGGATGTCGAGTTTGAAATGCTGGCAAAGGTCAAGGAACATATCCTGATGGGTGAAAACTATGCCCGTCTGAAACTGAAGTGATTGAACTGACAAACTGAAAAAAACAGTCTTCGATGGAGGACTGTTTTTTGTCTACCGAAAACCCCCGGATATGCTGGTGGGTTACTTTTAGTCAATTCCTGTTCTAGGAGCTACATAAGTCGAGATCTTTTTCTGATCAGATTCTTTATCTTTATCTGGCTCAGGAGTAGGAGTTGTTTTCTCTGAAATAGTAAATTTGACTGTCTTGTCACTTGGAAGTTTATAGTTACTGTTACTCAGAGCGGTTGCTTTAGCGGTATGTGTTCCGACTGCGCTTTGAGCTCGAGCGACTGTAACTGTGCATGTATCACCACTAATCAGTCCTCCTACCGTAGCTGTCGGACAATGTTCCTTGCCATCATAGGTGAATGAAGTATCTTTCCAATCAAGCGTTACTTCCTTAGGAGTAATATCATATTCTATACTTGCAGTAGCCTGATTGCCTGTTGTTCCAACCGTAAGTTCAGCCTTATATGTTCCCTGATCCTTAGGCGCTTCGCTTAGTTCTGCTGTCCCATTATAATACTTAACATCACCGGTTGAAACATTAAGATCTGTTTCGTTATTGAAGTCTTCCAGATTGGTGATTGATACTTTATGTGCCGTTCCGTTATATTCATAATTACTCTGACTCAATGTTATGGAAATTCTCCCAGATAGTAATGGACAGTCAGTTTTAGAACAATCCGCATATATAGAAGCTCCATCTGCAGTATATGTAAAACTATGAACATGGCTTGACGGAATGATCAATCTTGCTTCTGTTTTTCCTGAATCAGTTCCAGTCTTTACAACGTATTGTTGATCATCACTTGAAAAATTGCCTGTTGATGCTTTGCCATCAAATCCTGAGGTAAAGAAATCCGGGCTATTCATGTTTAAGCCGATTAAGCTATTTGAGTTTATACTTCCATTAATGTTGATTTTATTATTGGCCAAGTACACATTGTCATCTCTGGATGTGCCGTTGGTTTTATTATTTGTTATCGTAATAACACTATCTGACGAATCGGAACAGATATTAAAATATGCATCACTTTGAACATAGACTCCGCCGCCTTTCGCATCAGAATAACTCGCTTTATTTTCAGTGATGCTTCCACCATACAAGTTGAATGTGCCGTTTGTCAGCAAAGATACCCCACTTGCTTTTTCTGCAGACGTATTTTTGGTGATTTCTCCATCATACATATTAAATATTCCACCACTTTCAACATTTACACCAGCACCGGCTCCATATCCGATTAGGTTCCCACTGATCGTTCCATCATGCATGTTGAAATTCCCGTTATTTGTTACTTCAACTCCTGCACCATAAGCAAGTTGAGTGGTATCGGCACCATTCCCACTTATGGTTCCACTGTACATATTGAACGTTCCGCCATTCACATAAACACCTGCACCAAGAAGGTTTCCGGACTGGTTTATTCCTTTACCACCAGTGATTTTTCCTCCACCCGTGCAATCATACAGATTCAACGTACTGCCAGATCTTACAATAATTACACTTCCTTGAGTATCACTTTCGGTTACTCCTGAAAAAATAAGGTCTTTTCCATTCAGGCAAAGATTAACTGTACCATCTGGTACTATCCATGTTGTGGTAATGTTTATATCGCTTTCTAAATAATAACTTCCTGGTGTGCTAGGAAGTGATGTTATAGCTGTATATCCGGTATGACTGTGTTCCGCACGTATATGATTGACACCTAAAAGACTGACGAACATCGTCATGATCAATATTGTCAGTGTTGTTTTTCTGATCCTTTTCATTTCAGTTCCTCGTTTCTACCAACATAAAAAGGTATTATCTCTGTTGTATATATTGTAATTGTCTTTTTATTATATATAGGGTTAGTTTTGGGCCAGTTACTATCCCAGGTTAGTATTGGGAGAATAATGGATGTTGGGTTTTGTTATAATTGAGTAAACATGGAAATGAATAATGAATTAAAAAGTGTAGTTAAAGCCTTTTTACTGATCTTTATCGGCTTTTCCTTTACCTCAGCCGGATATATCTCCTGGATCTACAATCTGGTCAATTATGTCAGTGCGACAACGGCTGATTTTGCCGGGGAAGTTGCGGGCTATCTGTTCCAGGCGATCGGAATCGGACTGTTTATCTGGTATGTGAAAAGAAAAGGTGATCATATCAGAGAGCTGATGTATGGTATCTATGCTGCTGATCTTTTCTGTATCGTCTTATGTCTGGTCGGTTCTAATGCTTATGGCCTCTTTGTGATCGGGATGATCATGAATCTGCTTCATGGAGTGATCGCCGGACACTATCTCTACTATCTCGGACTGAATGTTGACAGAAATAAAACAGCACTGGTCTTTGGTCTGGCCTATGGCTTATCCAATATCTTTACCTGGCTTATTTCCGGTAACCTGTTAAACAATATCAGTATCATCCTTTATGTAGTAATGACGGTAATTGGGATCGTAACGGTCTTTTACTGTGACAACTATGATCATCCTAAAACAGACGAAACAGACAACGGGAAGTTCATGGATATATGCTTACTGGTATTCATGCTGTCACTGGTAAAGAATATCGGTTTCTCTTTCTCAACTGCCGACATCTCTGATAAGGTAAACATTGAGACTTCAAGGATCTACTATATGGCAGGACTTGTCATCGCCGGATACATAAATAATAAGAGCCGGCGTCTTGGTTCGATCATGTGTCTGCTTTCTCTGATCATTCCTTTTATCTCGCTGATCATGATCAACTCCAATACAGGTATTGCGATCATCTGGGCTCTCAATTATGTCTTCTATGGTTTCTTTACCGTTTACAGGGTCATCGTCATGATAGATTATGCTTTGGATAAGGGGCAGTATCATCTGATCCCGGTCGGTCTTTTGGCGGGCAGACTTGGCGATGCCTTGGGCACAACAGCTTTTATCGTCTTAAAGAATTCCTATATGTATCAGACCGCGATCTCTGCTGTCCTCTATTGCCTGACGGTCCTGATCTTCTTCAGAGTCTACAACAGAATCTATACAACAAATAAAACCAGAAACGTAAATGATCTCACCAAAGCTTTTTATAAGGAATATGCCATTTCTGATCGCGAAGTAGAAGTAATGGAAATGCTGCTTCAGAATTTCAACAATAAAGAGATCTCCGAGAAACTGTTTGTATCTGTCAGCACGGTTAAATTCCATATTCACAACATCCTGAAAAAAACTTCCTGTGCAAACAGGAAGCAATTGTTAGACCTTTATGACAATTATCTGAATCAATAACTTTTAAGTTAAGTAATTGACGATAATACTATCTTCTGGTAGTAGTTTTCTTCTTAGTAGCAGAAGCAGCTGGAGTATTCATCTTCTTGAGTTCTCTTTCAATAGATTTGAGCAGCTTAACTTCATCACTTGGTTCAGCTGGAGCTTCAGGAGTTGCAGCCTTTTCTTTTTCACCTAATGCTTTAAGTTTGTTTACTGCTTTGACAACAGAGAATAAGACAAATGCAACGATCAGGAAGTTAACGATAGCCTGAATGAAGCTACCGATCATGATTGCAGCATCACCGCCTAATGAGATAGCGATCTTGGAGAAATCAAGTCCACCGATAATAGCACCAACAATTGGCATGATTATATCATTTACCAATGAGTTAACGATGGCTGTGAAAGCACCACCTATAACTACACCAATTGCCATATCAAGAACATTGCCCTTGGAAATAAACTCTTTAAATTCTTTCATGAAATTTTTCATATGTATATCCCCCTCTTTAAATATATTATAAAACGATTGTGATATAATTTCCTAAGGTGTTTATATGAAAAAAGGATTAAAGTGTGCTTTAGAAAAAGAACAGATAGAATTCAAGAACAGTTTGGATTTTATAGATGGCTATGAAATCCATCTTCACGGTGATGAAAGAGATGATTTTGATCTGGTAAGTCAGCTCAAGAAAGAAGTCTATTCGATCCATTATCCTTTGAAGAGATGTGACATCATGGACATTGCCAAGGACTATAAGAGTGAATATGCTCAAAAGGTCTTTAAGATGTGCAAGGAACTTGATGTTGGATTAGTTGTACATGCAGAATCAAAATACTATGAGATCATGGCTTCCAAGGATGTTGATGCCTTCTGTGATTTTATCAAAGACAACGGCATAACCTTACATATCGAAAACTGTTATCGTGATATCGGAGCGATTGAAGCTATTCAGATCAGAAGATATATCAGAGCCAGAGTAGGACTGGAAAAGGTCTTTTCTCTGCTGGATACCTGTCATCTGATGATGTCAGAAATGTCTTTCAAGTATGAAGAACTTTCATTTTCTGAAGCGATCGATAAATATAAATCACATAACTTCATTATTCATCTCAATGATTGTATCGGATCAGGAGAAAAAGAGACCGGTGGAATACATGGAACCAATTTCCACTATAATATGTATCTGTTAAACAATATCCTCTGGAGACTGTATTGTTTGGAGAAAGATAACTATTTTGCAAAGCTTATACTGGAATGTGATGAAGATGATTTTGTCAGATGTCCAAATGCAATAGAACTCGCTCATAATATCGACAGGTTCTGGGAAAGTTATACAGATGAATAAAAAGATCAGAAAGATACTGATGCTGGAGCTGGGAACGATCGTCTATGCGATCGCGGTCGGTATGTTTATCTTGCCAGGAAAGATCCTTTCAGGCGGTGTTGCAGGTATTACCACCCTGATCTCCAGATTTATAACAATTGATTCAGATGTTCTGGCGATCGTCCTTACGACTGCACTTTTTATTGTGGGAGTAATCTTTTTAGGAAAAGACTTTACCGTCAATACCCTGGTGTATTCGATATCCTATCCTTTCGCCTTACTGTTTGTTACAAGATGTCTACCAAGCTATGAAGTTGAGCCTTTACTTGCGGCAATATATGGTGGAGCGATCGGTGGATTTGGCCTGGCGATAATTTTTAGAAATGGCGGATCATCAGGAGGAACTGATGTAGTGGCCTTACTTTTAGAGAAGTATTTTCATCTGGAAATCAGTAAGGGGATTATGTTGTTTGATGCAACGACAGTCTCGTTGGGTCTATTGGTCTATGGTCTTAATGCTGTGCTGGTTGGACTAATCTGTGTTTTTATAACAACTCAGGCTCTAAACTATGGTTTGCATGCTTATACCGGTATTGAAGCCAGAAAGATCGAGATCATTTCTGATAAGTATCAGGAAATATCAGATGAGATACATAAGGTGTTAGATCGTGGTACTACGCTTTGTGATATTGAAGGTGGCTATACCAGAGATAAGAAAAAGATGCTGATGGTCGTCGTTGCGGAAGAGCAATACGACGATATCAAGAGCATCATTGATAAATTTGATCCTAATGCCTTTGTCATTGTTTCTGGAACAAAGGATGTTCATGGTGAAGGCTTTACCTTTGCCCCAAGAATTTAAAAAAGAATGTAGCCAAGCTACATTCTGTTTATTATTTCTTTTACCAGAGTTTTGAATTTGTCTTTGACAGCATTTGTTGTTTCAATAACTTCTTCATGGCTGAGTTCTTCTCCGGTGATACCGGCAGCCAGATTGGTAATACATGAAATTGCTATTACAGGAAGATTACAATGTCTGGCAACAAGTAATTCCGGAACCGTAGACATACCTACGGCATCTGCTCCAATTCTTTCCGCAAATTTGATTTCGGCAGGAGTTTCATAGCTAGGCCCAGAGAAGGCCATGTATACACCATGCTTAACTTCAATACCGATTTCTTCAGCTGTCAGTTTAGCGATAGTGGAATACTCAGCTGAGATTGCTTTGGTCATATCAGGGAAACGTTCACCAAATTCTTCGATATTTGGACCACGTAAAGGATTATCACCCATATAATTGATAAAGTCATCAATAAACATGAGAGTGCCTGGTTTGAATTTCCTGTTTACTCCACCAGCGGCATTAGTAAGGAAGAGTACTCTAACTCCCAGCAGTTTCATTACTCTGATTGGCAAGGTGATCTCTTGCATAGTATAGCCTTCGTAATAATGAATACGGCCTTTCATGAAAAGAACTTTCTTGCCATTGAGTGTTCCAAGAATAAGTTTGCCTTCATGTCCTTTAACAGTTGTCTGTGGGAAATTAGGGATTTCACTGTAGTCGATAGAAATAGGATCGACGATCTCATCAGCCAGATCTCCTAAGCCCGAGCCCAGAACCAGTCCGATAGCATCTTTTGCATCGATTCTTTCTCTTAGATAATCTGCAGTTTCTTTACACTTCTGATAAATGTCGTTCATGGTTATCTCCTTATTCTGCCTTTAACATATCATATACAAATACTTCATGTATTTCTGAATCATAGCCATCGTAGAAGCCTGAAGGCATACCCAGAATGATTCTGGCTCCGCGATTATAAAGCAACAAGAACTGATTGGTATCTCTATTGAAAGTCAGACCTTCAATTTCACCTTGTCTGGTAACATCATCAAATGTCTTTTCCAGAACTGTAGTAGCAGCATGATCATCGTGAAGGATCAGTCTGTACATATGATCGGCTTCTTCATCATCCGCAACACCATCATCACATGTTACATAGAGACTTCCATCATAATAGGCAACACCCTGTAACCATTCAGGGTATGGCTGCATATGGATCTTATAAAGATAATCCTCACTATCTAATGAATAACAATAGAGATAAGAACTTGACTGATCATCAATCCATGATGTCATATAGACTTTTCTTTCATCATAATCGACCGCAATACCTGAACATTCTTTCTGTCCAGTTTCAGCATTGAAAGGGAAGACTCTTTTTAATTCCAGCGTATCGCCATCATAGACAGCGACCTGGATGTTTTTACCGACACCATCCATGAAGTATTCAACCCCAAGATAGAGTTCGTTATTATATACATCGATATCACCGATATGATTAACTTCAAGTTCGTAGCCTTTGAATGGATCAGTGTTTGTTTTGATGAGATTGAAATCCTTGTCATATTTACTTAAGGTTGTGGATCCACTAACCCAGTAATAACCATTCTCATAACAGACACCCTGTCTGCCATCTACCTCATGGACAGTATTTAACTGATAGGTACTTTTTGGCAGATATTCTGATCTTACATTTTCTTGTTTACATGAACATAACATAAATAACATTAATATTAGAATAATTTTTCTTACTTTCATTTTTTACCTTCCCATATTGGCGATGGAATTCATGATGATGTTGAAGCATCTAGTTAAACCACCGCTGTATTCGACTTTATCAAGAGCATTTACGACCATCATTGGATTATCAGTTCCAATAACATCGACGCCACAGCTTACCAGATATTGGATCGTATCTTCTTCATCAACTGTCCAGCAGAAGACTTTCTTACCTTCCTTGTGGAGTTTCTGAACAAGGTCTGGTGTAATGTTTCCTTCTTCAATGGAAACATTATCAGTAAAATCGATCTTTTCAACATCTGACCAGGCAATAAACATACAATAGGCAACTGTTATATCGGGATCAAGCTGTTTTATGCGTTTTAGTGGAGCATCTTTCAGACAGATGATCATGACGTTATCATGCATGCCTGTCTCATTGATGACATCAAGGATCTTTTCTTCAATATTACGATCATATGGTGTTGGCTTTATTTCAACCTGAACCTTCATGTTGTTTTCTTTTGCCAGCAACAAGGCTTCTTTCAATGTAGGTATAGTTACTTTCTTGAAATTGCCAGGCATCCAATCACCCATGTAGTAATTCTGTAATTCCTCGTAAGTATTATCATGTATCGTGATACTTGTACCGGTAACTCTGTTGAGATCATCGTCATGTGATACGACAATGACATCGTCAATTGTCTGGTGAACATCAAGTTCGATCCATGGCAGGTTAGCGGTAGCCGCCAGTTCAAAGGCCGGCATTGTATTTTCCGGAGCGTGGACATTATCACCTCGATGGGCACAGACTAGAGGTCTTTCTACCGGATCTTTAAGGAAAGCATATTTCGTTGAAAGATAATAGGTATATGGTCCAACAATCAGTAAGAATAACGCAAGAGCGATAGTAGCTCTTTTCTTGGAGAACGGGATCCTTTGAAAGATCTTCGGGTTCAACATGGAGAAACTCTGGTTTTTCTCAATGTAGCGATAGAAAAGAACAGTAAGGCCAGCGTTATTGATGGCTGGAGCGATCGTCGCATTAAGGATCTGTTTAATGATATAGACGTATGATCCGATCTGTGATGACTTGGTTATGATACCGGTATTCTTTTCAAACAGCGAGATAGCATCTCTGATATTTGTTACGAGAGTTGAAGAAACAGCATTGATAAAGAAGTTAAGTACCAGCGTCAGTGTCAGCATGCATAGGCAGGTTTTTAAATAGTTACCTTTCTGCATCTTTCTGCTTTGGCGCAGACTCTTATTGTAGTCATCATCTTTTAATACAAAGAAGTTGATCGAAAAGATATAGGTTACTTCAAACAACAGTAAGGCAATATAGACGATCCGGAAGATCAAAGAATAGTCGGAATTTGATTCGATACTCTGACGGATAAATCCCGGGATAGCTGCTTTAAAGGAAGCACTGGATAAGGATAGAACTTCCGTGATAGGTAACAGAACTACAATAAAAGGAACGATCAGCCAGTTACGCGGACGAAGTGCTTTTTTGCATGTACGCAGTCCGGCAATGACCATACTGGAAATATTGGTCTCTCGGCCAATCTTAGCCATTGAGAAGGTATGTAAGAGACCTGCGATCTCAAACAGCGACATGAATGTCACCAGGATCAGAAACAGCATGATCAGGAAGATGGAAATTTCAGAAGTGAATACTGAGATAACATTATCTGGTGATATATATACTTCACCATTAGCGATAAGAATAAGATTGATAAAAGCATTCTTAAGGATCTGGGTAAACAGCATCGTCATAATGGCACAGCCAAAGATAAAGGCCATTACTTCCCAGAAGTCCTGAGAGAACAGTAAAAGAACATTTTTGATAAAGAACTTCAGTTCTTTCCAGAAATCTTTAGACCATGTTTTAACTTTTTCTGCACGTTTTTTCATACTTACATCTAAAATTATAAGACATATTGGCAAAATATGATTCCCTTGATGTTTGAATTACGAGAGTATCTTATCAATGTTGAAATGTAACTGATCACAGTAATAAAAAAAGGGCATAAAGCCCAATTACTGTCTATGAATGAGATCGATCACTTCTTTAGCCTTCAGATCGAGAATTTCTCTTTCTTTTTCATTCAGTTCAAGATCCATAGCTTCGCAATTTTCTTTGGCATGATTGATCTTGGTGACACCTACTAAAGCGGTTGTGACACTTGGATGATCGCCAGCCCAGTTGAGAGCGATCTGTGAGACATCACAATGATGTGAAGCAGATAGTTCATCCATGACCTTCAATAATTCCTGACATTTTGAGAAGATTGGTTCTTTAAAGAAAGGATAGAAGTTAAGTCTCATATCATCGGCAGCAAGTTCAGGTAATGTTCGGAACTTACCTGAAAGGATACCACCGCCAAGTGAACCGTAGGACATGGTCGCAACACCAAGCTTGGAATACTGATCCATGATGCTTGCCCATTTGTCTTCGATCATTGAGAACTGATATTGAGCAAAATCAAGTCCACCCAGTTTATATACTGCATCGATCTGATCCTGTTCAAAATTACAGATACCGGAGAATCTGATCTTACCTTCCTGTTTGAGCTGTTTCAAGGCATC
>ODAI012794809.1_pt1 | contig 15593 bp, 14 predicted proteins | sample 1539321 | NCBI WGS metagenome assembly ODAI01 (sample SAMN02144231, study PRJEB22623) | gut metagenome | biome: sheep rumen | host: Ovis aries | place: New Zealand
AACCTTAACAATGAATCAGGTACAGGTGTTGCATTTACAAGAGATCCTGCTACAGGTGAGAACAAGCTTATGGGTGAGTTCCTCATCAATGCACAGGGCGAGGACGTAGTTGCAGGTGTTCGTACACCAATGCCTATCGCTCAGATGGAACAGGAATTCCCTGAGGCATATGCAGAGTTCCTTAAGGTTTGTGAGACTCTTGAGAATCACTACCATGATATGCAGGATATGGAATTTACAGTTGAGAATAAGAAGCTTTACATGCTTCAGTGCCGTAATGGTAAGAGAACAGCTCCTGCTGCTCTTAAGATAGCTTGTGACCTTGTTGATGAAGGACATAAGACTCCTGAAGAGGCTGTAGCTATGATAGATCCTCGTAACCTTGATACACTTCTTCACCCACAGTTCGATGCTGCTGCACTTAAGGCTGCAACTCCACTTGGAAAAGGTCTTGGCGCATCTCCTGGAGCTGCTTGCGGTAAGGTTGTATTTACAGCAGATGATGCTGTAGAATGGGCTGCAAGAGGAGAGAAGGTTGTACTTGTTCGTCTTGAGACTTCACCTGAGGATATTACAGGTATGAAGAGTGCTCAGGGTATCCTTACAGTTCGTGGTGGTATGACTTCACATGCTGCCGTTGTTGCTCGTGGTATGGGTACTTGCTGTGTATCAGGTTGTGGCGACATCAATATGGACGAGGAGAACAAGAAGTTCACTCTTGGTGGAAAGACATTTGAAGAAGGTTCAGAGATTTCTATCGATGGTACTACAGGTAACATCTATGAGGGAATCATCCCAACTGTTGATGCTCAGATAGCCGGTGAATTCGGACGTATCATGGCTTGGGCAGATCAGTTCAGAAAGCTTAAGGTTAGAACAAATGCAGATACACCTGCTGATGCTAAGAAAGCTCGTGAGCTTGGTGCAGAAGGTATCGGTCTTTGCCGTACAGAGCATATGTTCTTTGAAGAAGATAGAATTGCAGCATTCAGAGAGATGATTTGTGCTGATACAGTAGAAGCAAGAGAAAAAGCTCTTGATAAGATTCTTCCATATCAGCAAAGTGACTTTAAGGCACTCTATGAGGCTCTTGAAGGAAATCCTGTTACTATCAGATTCCTTGATCCACCTCTTCATGAGTTCGTTCCTCATGAGGAAGCTGAGCAGCAGAAACTCGCTGATGCTACAGGCAAGACTCTTGATGAAGTTAAGGCTATCGTAGAAGGTCTTAAGGAGTTCAACCCTATGATGGGACACAGAGGACTTCGTCTTGCTGTAACTTATCCTGAAATTGCTGTAATGCAGACTAAAGCAGTTATAAGAGCTGCTATAGAGGTTCAGAAGGCTCATCCGGATTGGAGCGTTAAGCCTGAGATTATGATTCCTCTTACCAGTGAAGTTAAAGAGTTTAAGTATGTTAAGAAGTTTGTAGTTGAGACAGCAGAGGCTGAAATCGCTGCTGCAGGCGTTAAGCTTGAGTATGAAGTAGGTACTATGATAGAGATTCCAAGAGCTGCTCTTACAGCCGATGAAATCGCTAAGGAAGCTGACTTCTTCTGCTTCGGTACTAACGACCTTACTCAGATGACTTACGGCTTCTCACGTGACGATGCAGGTAAGTTCTTAGATGCTTACTATGATGCTAAGATTCTTGAGAACGATCCATTTGCTAAGCTTGATCAGGTTGGTGTTGGTAAGCTTATGGATATGGCTATCAAGCTTGGTAAGCCTGTAAATCCAAATCTTCATGTTGGTATCTGTGGAGAGCACGGTGGAGATCCTTCATCAGTTGAGTTCTGCCACAAGATTGGACTTGATTATGTATCATGTTCACCATTCCGTGTACCGGTAGCAAGACTTGCTGCAGCACAGGCTGCTATTGCGGATAAGTAGTACAGTGCACTACTTGGTAAAAGAATTTAATTGTTTTAAATAAAGTAATGAGCCTCTGTTACTGTGTAAAAACAGTGGCAGAGGTTTCATTATTTTGATATAATAGTAAGCATCTGAAAGGCAGGTGCAATCAAGTTTGAAAGAGCATCCACATTCTATAGTATTAATTAAAGATACATTTAGACCAAATTCAAATAGATTTTTAGTATATTACGATGCGAGATGGGATTGTAGACTATTCCTTAACTACGCAACTATTACAGATGATTTTTCAAAGGATGAAGAGAATATAGCAAAGCATCTTCAAATGGAATTAAAGGTTCCGACGGATCAGATGGAAAGTGCGTTTGAATTCGAAAAGGTTCATGAGAAATATTCGCCTACTTCAAATGAGAATAAATGTTACAGACATAGATTTTACAAGTTTATTTTTAACCAGTTTACTGACAAGATTATGCAGGATGAGTTTGAAATAGATGGTAAGAAATTCTATTGGATGTCTATAGCCGAAATGGAAGCTGATAAAAAGATTATGGAACGCAACGAAGATGTTGTAGGTTTTGTAAAGAAGGCTTCTTAAATATTATAAGTGTAAAAAAGAAGCGTCTGCTAATGTTGCATGTATGACAGTGGCAGACACTTCTTTATTTTTAAGTAAAGTTGAAGATAAATGATAGCCATTGCAATCTAATTACCACGCGATTATTCCTACAGAAAATGTAACCGAAATTGACTACTCAGAATTCCCTTCCGGTAAACAGAAGATGCCGGATATGAGATTAAGTGTGGAAAGCATATTTCTGTAAAGGGAAAATATTATGTCCACTTTGCCAAGAACTTTAATGCCAAGCAGGTAGCCAAGGCAGTTCTATATCTGAAGCAGCATGACATCCGAAGCTATGATGTGTTTCGTGGGAAGAATTATCTGGATTAATTGATACAGATGCTTGGAAAACGGCACTCGCAAACCAAAAAGGTGTGTATTTGATTACTGATTCTTCTAATGGAAAAAAGTATGTTGGATCAGCTACCGGAGAAAACATGCTTTGGGGAAGATGGAAAGAGTACATAGCAAATGGTAATGGTGGAAATATAGAGTTGAAAAATCTGGATTTCAGCTATATCCAAAAGAATTTCAGATATAGCATATTGGAAATATATAAAAGCACAACGGATGATGATGCGATTTTAGAAAGAGAATCTTTGTGGAAGGAACTTCTGATGACGCGGCAATTTGGATATAACAAGAATTAGACGTCAAAGAAAATTATGAAGGGGGAAGCTTTCAAGGCTAGAAAGCTGGAAATAATGTATGGAGCAAATTGAACTTATACAGCATTGGAATTACTTCTGTTCACTTGCTGAAAGATTGGATGATACAAAGCATTATATAGACCACGGCTTGCAAGAACATAACGGGAAAAGAGAACTTGTACATGGAAAGGTATACTCGGATGTTTTTAAACAGATTATTGTTTTATCAGCGTCTGAATTTGAAATAATGAGTAAAGCTTTATGCCACAAAAAAGGGGTAAAAACTAGGAAGATTGGAGATATAAGCGAAACAATACTAGGTATATTCCCAAAAATTATTGAGTTTGAAGTTAGCACACCTTTTTGGATTAATACACCGTTACAAGATTGGAAGACGAAGCGGATTGACGGTGGTAAGAATATAAAAGTTGAGGGGCTGGATTGGTGGTTTGCTTATAATTCGATAAAGCATGATGAAGTAGGATCTATTACGGATGCAACACTTGAAAATGCAATAATAGCATTATCATCATTGTATATTATTGAACTCTATTTGATGAAAGAAGTGTTTGGAAATATGAGCATTGTTTACACATATCCTACAGTATATTTTAAATGCAAGTATTTACCTCATCCTGTTAGCAGTGGAGAAGGATTGTTGCCGGATGAAGGTGGTTTATCACCAACTGAGAGATATAAAAAGGAATGTCCCGAACTTTATAAGAAGTATGAAATAGAATCAAAGTGATTGTGAAAAAATGGTTGTGACAAGTTGATATAACACATTTCTTTTAATTAGATATCAAAGAAGTATCGGTTGAAAGCTGTTTTTTAGTTATCATAAAAACTTACTTATGTCCAGCCTATAACAGGCTGGGCAATTTATTATAAATAAGTACAACAAAGAAGGTAATTTATATGGATTCAATATTAGTTTTTGATGATTTTAAGCATTGTTTTAGGGAATTAGACACCTCAAATTATAATGATGATTTAGTTGTAGGATCTGTTTTTTTTACAAGAGATGCTATAAATGTCATTGAAAAATATTACAGAATAATTGGTTACATAATATGTGATGATAAGGGCGTTTATTATCCGATTGATGTGAGAAAAAATGATATAGCCATATTGGAAGGAACTTATAATTGCATAGAGGATGAATTAAAGAAGGAATTGGTGCCATATAATATAAAAATCGAACCAGCAGAGGTATGGAGTCCTTTCTTTTTTCGTTGGCAGTTCATGTGTGATTGGAATGTTTTTGAAACTTGTGGAGATTTTATAAATATAGCCTCAAAAATAATAGGAAATGAGAGGCTGATGAAGAAGATTATTGATGACAAAATCGATTATGTCCTTCCAGTAAATTATAAAGAATTATCTCAAATGGTACGAGCCTTGAATAAATTATTTGGAGTTGAATTTTATAATAAGGATTATTACGAAGAGGTAAACTATTTATTTGATTCGCTTGTGAATGGATACCATATAAATATGTCTACAGAAGAAGTTGAGACGTATTGTTATCAATTATGTAATTATGTTTTGAAAAGAATAGAGGGAGAACATGTATAATTCGGGAATAGGTACACCTTATTGGTTTGAATGGGAAATTGGAATACTAGAATGCTTGAATATGCTACAAGATACATCAATTGAATCAGTAATACTTCAATCAACTGATTTTCAGGCATTAGATGATGTCGTAGTAAATTATAGTGATAAAAGCATTTTAAATATTCAAGTAAAACATACAGATGAAGATGCTAATTTCACTTATTCTTTTTTAGCTTCTGGGAAAAAGCCTTTAATGAATGCGTTGGCTTTAGAATGGAAGAATAATAAAGATAATTATAATTTTAAAGGTATTCAAATTGTAACAAATAAAAAATGGGGTCCGCAGGAAATAGATGGAAAGTGTTCAATGGATGACTTTATTTCCAAGGTGTTTCCATGCTTACAAGATAATTATAATTATACTTCGGCAAAGCCTAATGAGCAGAAGGCTATCGAATGGTACAGAGAAAATTTGGAGATAAATTTAGATTCTAATGAGGCGGCGTGTTTCACTAAAATTTTCTCTTTTAGAAAAGAGTCGTGTCTTGCTGATGTGGAAGAAAAAATACGTGTGAAGATTGGCGAAATACTAGGAACAGATAATAGTGATGCGATAGATTTTTGCTTAAATAGTCTTCTTTCTAAATTGAATATATGGGCAACATCAAGAAGAGAGAAGCAGGAAATAACAAGAGAAAAAGTATATGGAGCATTATGCTATACCGAGCCGGATGTTCCTTCATATGAACTATGTCCAGAAAAACCGATACTTCCTTCTCGACAACGGTTTGCGGAGACCTTTATAGATGACATTAAAAAGAATAGTAATCATATCATATTCTTAGAAGGCTTACCGGGCTGTGGAAAAACTAATTTTATAAGTTATTTATCACAGATGAATGAGTCTATAGTTGATTTTAGATTTTACACATATCTCCCAGTAAATAAAGTAGATGGTTCATATAGTGATGATGAAGGCTTTTATTTAGGTAATATTTTGTGGAGAAGTATTCTCGTACAGCTTAAGAAAAAATTTGAAGAGAATAATTTATTATCTGTTGTAAAGTTTCCACTTATATACCAATTTATGTCTGTTTCTGAAATGCGGGAAACGGTAATACATTTCCTACCGGAATATGCAAAATGTATAGGAAGGCCTTGCTACTTTTTTATAGATGGATTAGATCATGCTGCAAGATCAAAAGATGCACGAAATTCATTTTTATCTCAATTGCCAAGACCAGAGGAAATCGGGGATGATTTTTATTTTGTCTTGGTCGGACAGCCTATAAATGATGGTTATCCGTCTTGGATGAAAGATAATAAAGGTATTACATATTACAGCATGCCGGCTTTGGATACAGATGATGTTGTTATATTATTAGAGCAAAGCGGTGTAGCAGAGAATACAGTCGATATGGAAAACTTGGCGAAAACCGTTATTTCAGTTATTGGGAACAATGTTCTTAATATAATATTTGCAATTCTGGAATTGAAGAAAATGGTATTGCCACTTTCCTTCGAGGCAATAGAGAAGGAATTAAATAGTAGGTTTTTAAATAAACAAATTGATAAATATTACGAATGGATTATTAGTTCGCAGGAAAAAAGACTTTTGCTATACAAAATTGAGGCAATTATGGCGTTTTCTAGTAAACGTATTAACGCTTATGATGTGGCTCAAATGTGTGGAGTTGAACACGATGAGGCGGCGTTTGTTTTAAATGGCTTATATCCAATTATTGTATGTGAAGGCGATAGATACTTCGCTTTTCATAATGATGTAAGGCTTTTTTTACAGAATGCAATTATTCACAATTCAAATATAAAAGGAATTACCGAATCAATAATTAATCGAATTAAACAGGATAGAGAATTATGGAAATATCGATATGATATCTCTTTTAGTTTACTAGTATCTTGTAAGGCCACTGATGAGGTGTTGAAACTGATTGATGTTGAATATGTAATGGATTCAGCATTATATGGGATATCGTTTGATAGGATACTTCAGCAGTTTATATTAGCGCACCAATTGCCAATGGATAATCTTGAAGAAGTATGCATACATTCAAGTGCAGTGTCTCTTTGTTTGGCACAGTATGCAAATTGTATCCAGTATTACACAAAAGAAGCTGATTATTTTGAACAGCAGAGTATCAGTAAAAAAACAAAAGCAGAAAAGTACTGCTTGGTTATCGAAAATGATTTAGATCAAATTATTGACGATATTCATTTTGCTTCTAAAGCTGGATATGCGCGTGGATATAAGCTATTTAATGAATACCTTGGTGAATATAATATTGAAGAATTATTTAAAGGGGGATTGAAGCAAGAAACTCTTGTTAAGGTCGGATATATATATCGATGTTATGGAGCAAAGCTTATTGATAGTATTACTGATTTATCAAAAGAATATGATTTTTTTGTAGATGGATGGTTTGATGCTAGTGTACGTTTTACATCAGAACAAGATATCAAGCAAACTTTCAAAATAAAAAGGTATCATTTAGATTCGTTGTATAAATATATTTATCAGCTTGTAGAAGATAAGAAACTTGATAAAAAATCATACATGGAATTACTGGATATTCTTTTAAAGATAGCTGCACCAGTAGAAAATATTATCGAGATATGTACTTATGGATTATTAAATTCCTATAAATGTGAAGCAGGGATAGATTATATTAGCCATCACATAAACGAAATTGTAAAAATAGATAGAGATTATAAATACGAAGATATAAGAATAATCTCTTTGATTAAGGCCTTATTTTGCCTGTTTGGCAGGGTTGAGGAATCATTAATTGAAAAATGCTATAAAGAGATATTAAATTTAACTCATAATGGTGAATCTCAAAGAGGTTATATTCCTGCTCTGGCGCAGTATGATATTGCAGAGCATGTTATTGAACAATTCTATTCGTCGGATAAAAATGATGTATTATCTAAAGATGATGTTTTTTTATTGATGTATTTTGCAGACAAGTACGGTGCTGGTTCGGTTCATGATTGTAATGGATATACGGTTATGAGATTTCTGCGTAAAGTGGTGGTGAGCTTTGCCGAGCACAATCCTACGGCAGGAATTATTGATACTATTTGTAAAGCTGTAGTTCAATGTTTAGGATGGGAGAAAACTCACTTTATTTCTGAGTTTAACAAATTATTCTGTATATCAAATGCACATGATGATTTTATAAAGGTTGCAGAGTATTGGTGTGGCAATGATGGAGTAGCGTGGAAATCTGAGTATGATGAGATGGAGGACTTTTGTAAGGGCATAATCCAGGCGTTAGAATACTTTGGGGAAAAAGAATTTATAAAAGAAATACATGAAAAACAGAAGTATAAAATGTTTGGATATGTGGGAAGAAAAGATTATTCACTTAACGGGTTACTTGATTGCTATAATAAGCTGCCTTTGAATGAAGAAAAACTATGCAATTATGGAATGAGATTATTTTCTGTTTCAAATTTAGCGAATTCTATTGGTGATAATAGATTTTCAAGTGAAATTGATAGAGCGTTGTTAGAGGATGCCGTTAAATTGGGCTATAAGTACTGTAATGCACTGTTTGAATTAAAAAACGCTCCTAAAGATTTGGTCTATTGGAGAATGAAAGTCCTTGATGCTCTATATAGCAATATAGATTTGATTTCCGATGATTCTGAATTGCTTGCATTATACAAACTTACAAATGCATGGATCAAGGAATATATAGAGAATGATAGACAATATAATCGTTTGGAAGCTTTAAAGAGTTATAATCATACAATTATTTCACGTATATCAATCTCCGAAATTCGTGAAAAACTTATAGCGAAAGGATTGTGTGACGAAGAAGAACACAAGGATTTCTCTGTCGAAACCGGAAAAGATTATAATCTTGAGATTATTAATCGTTTAAAAGAAGATGGGTATAGCGATAAGGTTGAAGCATTAATACTGACACAAATAGAGAAAAGGGAAATTGGATTACATAAGCTAATTATGGAAGCTGGTGATCTTATCGTACCAGAATATATGGAGGTATATGTAAATAGGTGCGTTGCTAAATATATTATTTCTGAGAGTAAGTATGGCTATATAGGTAGCGGAATTAGCGGAGTATTTGAACGTTACTATGAAAAATTCCATGATGAAACATGGCTATTATTATTTAAAGATATAGTTACTCGATTTGCAGAAAGTGATTATGGTATAATTGCTTCACTGTGGGGAGATTTCACAATTCTCTCTATGTATTACATTTTGCTAAAAGACAAAGAAAAAATGAAAGATTTATTTGATTGTTTATGTGAAACGCATGAAAGGCTTTCATCAGTAAATGGAAGAGTAACGATAAAAAAAGAAGAACTTATTCTGGATGAGAATATTAAGTCTCTTTCTGATATGGTTATTTTTCAGCTTAAACTATGATAGTGCTCAAATGTATAGTCATGCAAAATGCCTGTCCCTATAAATGGACAGGCATTTTGCTATCATGGGAATCATAAAAGGGGGAGTGTACGATTTTTGCGACCTGACAGATTTTTTCGATATTTTGTAGATTATTATTGCAAACATACGTTTGTGTCGTTTATCTGAAAGATAAGGCTGTTTGGTCCTCTTTTTTATGCAAATAAAAAGCGTTTTGTACCCAGTCTTTGTCTATGGATGATCAGTGTAAGGAGGAAAGATGCTAAAGTTACATTTGCAAGGAACAGATAAGTATGGGAATGACATAAGCATGACTCCTGTAACACCTGATTTTAGAATTGTTTATATAATTACATAGAAATTATCAAAACGGCAAAAATAATATTTATTTACGGATTTAATAATTGACAAGTAATAAAAAATGATTTATTATCAAAACGGCAATAAGTTGCTAGAATTGCCGATTTGATAAAAGAGGGCGATTATTTGAGCAATAATGAAAATGTGATTATCAATAATTTAACAAATCTGGATTTTTTTTCAAGACATGATGTGCATGAGGCTATATTAGAATCAGGAAAAGACGTGAGTGAATCGCTGGCTAACTATATGGTTCAACAGATGTTGAAGAAAGGTCTGATAGTCAGAGTTGGAAGAAATAAATACAGCGTAGTTAAAAATGAACAAAGTGAATATAATTTTGCTTATTCAAAAACATCCAAAGATGTTGCAGAAATAATCATAGAAAAACATCCGTTCCTGGATTTTAGAATATTTGAGCTTATTCAGTTAAATGAATTTGTTAATCATTTAATAGCGCATAATGTTATATTTATTGCTGTAGAAGGTGACCTTGGAGAATTTGCTTTTTCGACATTGAAGAAATTTTTTCCAGGAAAGGTTCTTCTAAATCCAACATCAGATATATACCATAATTATATTACTGATGATGCAATCGTTATCTATAAACTTATATCTGAATCACCACGAGGGATGTATAAGCATTGGAATACCAGATTAGAAAAACTTCTTGTTGACCTTCTTGTAGATAAATGTATAAAAGAAGCTGTCAGCGAAGGAGAAATCAATAACATATTTACTGAAGCATTTGAAAAATATGTTATAGATGAAGATACATTGTTCCGGTATTCACGAAGACGAGGCTCGGAGGATAAAGTACGAAGCTATATAAACAGTTTAAATATTAAATTGAGGACAGATAAAAAATGATAATAAGAGAAAACTATAGTGAAGAACATATAAGAGATTGACAAAAGATAAGCAGGAGAGATCCTGGTTTAATAGAGAGAAGTGAAATATGATGTAGTGAATACTTATGAGGAACTTATGAATATACTGAAATAGTTGGGAGGAAACTTATGGCTGATTTTCAATATGAAATTGTTGAGGAATTAGGTGTTCTATCAACAAGCGCAAAAGGTTGGACAAAGGAATTAAACAAGATTTCATGGAACGGAGGGACACCTAAGTACGATATTCGTGATTGGGCTCCAGAACATGAAAAGATGGGCAAGGGCGTGACTCTTAGCGATGAAGAGGTAGTTGCTCTTAAAGCGTTGTTAGACAAAATGGAATGATAAAGGAGATTGGGGAATGGCGTTTAAAATAAAAAAGAGGGAAGATTTTGTCTATAATACACCGCAGGAAATGTATCAAGATAATAAGTTGAAAAAGATAATGGGACCATTAGATTATCAATCAGCAATGCTTGATTCATATATGCAACAAATTGATAGTAAAAACGTTGCTCTTGAATTACCGACAGGTAGTGGAAAGACATTGGTTGGTCTATTAATTGCGGAATATAGACGTAGAAAGAATAAAGATAAGGTTTTGTTTTTGTGCCCAACTAATCAGTTGGTTCATCAAGTAGAAGAACAGGCTAGGGATAAATATGGAATAAATGTTGTTTCTTTTTGTGGAAAACAAAAGGAGTATGAGCCTAGTGATAAAAGTAAGTTTCAACTTGCTGAAGCTGTAGGTGTAACGACATATAGTGCTTTTTTCGCTACGAATACTTTTTTTTCAGATGTTGATGTAGTGATAATGGATGATGTTCATTCCTGTGAAGATTATATTATCTCTAACTGGACTGTAAAAATTCAGGCTGGAACAACGTTGTTTTTGCAATTAGCTTCCTTACTGAGACCATATATAAGTGACAATGATTATCATTATTTAACAGTAGAGGAGTATAGTCCTGAGTTGTCTACATGGTGCAATATGATTCCTGTGCCTATAATTTATGATCAGTTAAGTAATTTAAATACAATTTTGCAAGAGGGAATAGAAGTATCCTCATCAAATTATTACGCTTTTTCCAGAATTTCTGAGAATATTCAGGACTGTAACTTTATTATTGCAAACCAATGTATATTGATTAGACCTTGGATTGCACCTACAATGACACATCGTCCTTTTGCGCATTTAAAGCAGAGAGTTCTTATGTCTGCAACACTTGGTAAGAGCGGAGAATTGGAACGAATTACCGGTCTTGAGAAAATAACAAGGTTACCGATTGTAAATGACTGGGATAAAAAGGGATTGGGCAGAAGATTTTTTGTTTTTCCAAACTTGTCCCTTAAGGATGAATTGACTGGAGAAGTTATAGGAAAACTTCAAAGTCTTTGTAAAAAGAGCGTCTTTTTGGTTCCAGATAATTCTCATGCAGATGATGTAAAAAGCTTTTATGTAGAAAACATAAAAGACACAAAGATATTTGGTGCTAGCGATATAGAACTTTCCAAAAATGGCTTCCTTAGTAGTGATGACGCAACGGTTATATTAGCCAATCGATTTGATGGTGTTGATTTTGCTAATGATGAAAGTAGGTTACTATTTATTTGGAACTTACCTAAAACAACAAATAATCAGGAAAAGTTTCTTATTTATAGAATGGGATCATCAAAGTTATATGAGGAAAGGATAAGAACTAGGATTATCCAGGCAGTGGGAAGATGCTCTCGAAATCCCAGCGATTATTCGATTGTGTGTATATTAGGAGACACTATACAAAATGATCTTACTAAAATCGAAAATTTAAAGAAGTATGCGCCAGAATTGCGTGCTGAAATCCAGTTTGGTTTAGAAAACTCTATGGATTATAAAGAAGTTGAAGAATTGGTAGAGCAAGCAAAAGATTTTTTGGAAAGAAATGCAACATGGCAAGAGGCTGATGAATACATCGTTGATTTGAGAAATGGATATTGGAATGAGGAGGATACTTCTACTCAACTTATAAATGAAAAGCTTCATAATGCAGCTGTTGAAGAAGTTAAATTTCAATATTTATTATGGAAAAGGGCCTATAAAGAGGCATTTGAGGAATCGACTAAGATTGTTGATATACTTAATGCGCCTTCATTGGGAGGATACAAAGCATATTGGCAGTATGTTTCAGGTTGTATAGCTTATTATCTTATGGTTGAGGGTGAAAGGGAATATACAACGAAGGGGTACAAAAATATTAAAGATGCACAGAAAGCAACAATAGGTATTAAATGGTTACCTGCTTTAGCACAAAAATTTGATATGAATCAAGAAAGCTCAGATATAGAAGAAGATTTTTTTGGAGACATTGTTTGTAATCTGGAAGGCTCCTTTACCAATATTTCGTCTAGCCAAAAGCTAGAACAGAAGATTAAGTCTATCTTAAATGATTTAAATAGTTCGGATGGATTAAAATTTGAGAGCGGGTTCAAAGAACTTGGAACATTGCTTGGATATAAATCAGTTAATCCTGAAACTTCAGGGGCTCCTGATCCATATTGGATTATTAATAGCAATATAGCAATTGTATCTGAAGATAAGATATATGACGATAATGGTACGATAAAGAGCATACCAATTAATGATGTTAGAGAAGCTGTTTCACATAAAACATGGATGAGACAAAATGCCTCAGGATTATCTAGTAATGCTGAAATAATATCAATTTTTGTTACTAATTCAGTAGAGATTGATAATGAAGCACGAACATATGCGGATGATTTATTTTATGTTTCGAGAAATGATTTCCTTAATTGGGCAACAAATGCAACGACAGTAATAAGAACGATTTATACATCATTTTCAAATCAAGGAAATCAGGATTGGCGTGAAGCGGCACATAGAATGTTTGTTAAAAATGAAATAACTCCGAAATCATACATTGAGTTTGTTTGTCAAAAGAAATTGAAAGATTTATAGAAGGATACACTTGGAGGGCGGTGCAAGAATGATTAATCATGAGAAGTTAAAAGAAAGTCTTACCCTTTAATGAAATAGCTGGTCAGCTAGAGAAGATTGTAACTGATTATTTTGCGGAGGCTGTTTGATGGTTGGAAAATATCCGGTCGTAACGTTATGTGGAAGTACGAGATTTAAAAATGAATTTATGAATGCGCAGAAGAGACTTACATTGGAAGGCAATATTGTTATTAGTGTAGGACTATTTGGACATTCTGGTGATCAAGAAGTCTGGGATGGCATGGATGAAGGTACTCTTACCAAGACGAAGGAAATGCTGGATGATATGCATGGCTGAGTTTGATATTTCAAGGGCAACAGTATTTAGAGACTATGCTAAGATAAAGAAAATCACAGGTGCTGTTTATGATAAAAATGAATCTGTGTGGAAATTATAATACTGAGTCTCATATCAGTCTCATCAAAATGAAACTATGAATTAATCAAAAAATGCTGAAATGGTGGGGTTTATATAGGAAAGTCTCATTGCAGTCTCACTATAGTCTCACTAAGTCTCATGCGTAAATGAGACTTTATGAGACTTAGTTAAAAATTCTATATATGAGACCTAAAACAAAACAGAAAAAAATATAAGTGCCTGTCCATATGTTTGGACAGGTCTTTTGCTACAATTAGAATCATAAAAACTAACAAGCAGTAGACATGTAGAAATGCATGCCTACTTTTTTTTAACATATCAGCCATGTGAGAAATCACAGGGTATTTTTTTGAAAGATGACTTCATTTGCATCATATTCATTGTGTTTGTGGGGTGATTTTTGGGGCATATTAGATTTAAGTCAGGATTGATTGATTTCAAGGATCCGATGGATATTGTTTATATTCTTCTCTGGCTTGAAGATGTATCACCGGATTATATCTTAAAATCTTCAGGAGCTGAATCTTTTGTGAATAACACTTCAACATGCATCAAGAAAGCTCTTAAAGAGTGGCAGTTAGTTAAGAACAAACTGAAAAAAGGAGAGATATCAGAAACGGAATATACTGAATGGAAATTAACACATAAATGGGAATAATCATATTGCATATTACGTCTAATCGAGTATAATATAATTATAAGTGGCGTAATTTTATCTTAATTATGATAAAGGAGTGATAATATGATTCAGATTAGACCGGTTTCAGATTTGAGAAATAAGTTTGCAGATATTGAAGATGTTGTTAAGACGGGACAACCCGTATATCTTACAAAAAATGGTTATGGTTCAATGGTTGTTTTGAGTTTAGATGCTTATTCAAGACTTACAAACGATGTTGAGTATGCTTTGGATGCAGCTGACAGACAGGCTAAAGAAACTGATGTGAGGTATACACATGAAGAGATGTTTTCAAAACTGAGAGGAGCCACCAATGGATAATGAATATGAGTTAAGATATCTGCCTCTCTTTTATGAAGAAATGTACGAAAAAGTTACTTATATCAGAGATAAGCTTCTTAATCCGGAAGCGGCAGATGATCTGATTAATGCTGTAGAAAAAGCTATAATGGAAAGACTTCCAAATTGTGAGAGCTTTGAGCCATATCATTCAGTGAAATAGCGTGAGTATCCTTATTATAGGATTTATGTAAAGAATTTCACTGTTTACTATGTTGTCATACACATGGATGATAGAAAAATTATGGAAGTAAGAAGATTTTTATACAACAGACAAGATAGAGACAGAATTATTTAATCATACATGAAAACAGCGTTAAGAGTTGGTGGATAAACAGTATAGGTAGGAGAGTTATATGGATCAAATATGGACCGAAATGTATAATGCAGCAAAGGCTGTACTTGGTGGAGTTACAATTTCAGAGTATGTTACAGCCGGAGAAGTATCGGCGGCTGTTCGCTCAAAATCAGGAAAGATATATGTTGGTGTGTGCGTTGATACATGTTCGACACTTGGTATATGTGCTGAGAGAAGTGCAATATTCAATATGATTACGAATGGTGAGTATGAAATTGACAGGGTTTTGTGCATACCGCCAAACGAAGGAAAAGGTGCTCCTTGTGGAGCTTGCAGGGAGCTCATGGTGCAACTAATGCCGGGCAAGTATAAGGATATTGATATCATGATTAATTACTCAGAAGGAATTGTAATGAAACTTGGTGATTTAACACCCGAATGGTGGATTGATTAAAAACATTATAGCATGGAGATGATAAAACCCAAATGGATAATATGAAGGAAAAGATAAAAAAAGATA
>ODAI010275912.1_pt1 | contig 15588 bp, 13 predicted proteins | sample 1539321 | NCBI WGS metagenome assembly ODAI01 (sample SAMN02144231, study PRJEB22623) | gut metagenome | biome: sheep rumen | host: Ovis aries | place: New Zealand
ACCTTTTATACCGTGAACAGTCTTTAGACTATAGGGATAATCATCTGTCCAGCCGCGTATGTAATTCCACTCATTCAATATCGTCTCAGTCTTCTCGTAGCCGTATTTGTCTGCCAGTGTGCGCATGCGCTCCGACTTCGCCGCAATTTTTTTCGGGTCGGTTGTATAGATGTGCCATGAGAAGAAGTCCATGGGAACCTTCTCTTTCGCCATGTGCGCCAGGAAACGGTCAGCCCACTGTTCGTTGCCTGCCAGTGCCGGACCTCCGATATGAAGGTTAGGAAAACATTTTTTCAGATGCTTTGCCGTGATGGTATACAACTCAAAGAACTGTTGCTCGGTACCGCCCCATGTCCTGGGATTGGTATTCCACGTTTTTACGTCAAGGTCGGCTTCATTCCATATCTCCCAATAGCGTATGTTCCATTGGTGACCGTCGGCCCAGCCCTCGTTGTAGTGACGGATGATGTGCTCACACACCTTTGCCCACTTCTTGAAATCGGCAGGAGGCATTATGCCATATTTCTTGACATGATGCTCTATCTTCTGTCCCAAGCGGAAGAAAACCTCTGTACCCATCTGACGGATACGTTTAAGATACCAGTCGGTGATAGCAAAATCGTACGCCGTCGGATCATCAGCCTTTTTACTGAAATCCGGGAAAATGGCTGTGATGTCCACAGTATGCTCAGACCCGTAACACTCACTGAAAGCAGCGTCATGAGTACGCGCAAAAGGAATCTTGGCCGCCTTATAGTCGTCAAAGTTATCGCGTATCTGACTATTGCCCAATCCGTAAGGGCCACCCGGACCATTATTGACACCGTTCATCGGCTTAATCGGACCGAGAACTTTATCTGGGTTCACATTCACATCTGCACAAGCGAAACCTGCCAGCAGCAAAGCAACAAGAGTTATAATTTTTCTTTTCATATTATTGTATATTACATTTTGTTTGAACTGTTTTTAACGCTCCTTTCCTCTGCGCAACCGCCATAGCGGCCACTGAAACCGACAGAGAACGACACCGAACGGTGTCCGCTCCTTGCCATAAGCAAAGATATACAAAAAAACTTTCCGTCACAATGATAAATCTATTTTCTTTGCGCAATAGTACGAATCCACATGACAGGAACAATCCTATGTTCCATCCCGTGGAATATAAGTTCCAGCCTCTGGAATCTACGTTCCAGCCCATGGAACATAAGTTCCGCCCCGTAGAACGGACAACATATCAGCATAGACTCGTGTGACTACTCGCGTAAGAAAACTTTTTTTCACACCTGTACCAAATGCGACAGAAACCAAGTAAAGGCATATTACACCAAAGCAATTGCCATAATTTCCGTCCAAATGCTCTGCATTAGCAGGTTTTCTTATAACTTTGCATTAAAGAAACAATAAATCATGTTGATAGACAAGAAACTTCTGGATGAATTGTGCGCACAGGCCAAAGCTTCGCCCAGACTGCGCATGAACTATGACTTACGCACATCATCAGCTGACGGGTCCCAACGCATGCTGAATGCCCTGGAGATGGGTACAGTCATTCCTATTCACCGTCATCAGGATACGGCCGAGACAGTAATCATGTTGAGAGGAAGCGTAAAAGAGATGTTTTACGATATCACTGACGGTACTGCCGTCAAGACAGCCGAGTTTATCCTCAAAGCAGGCAGCGATGCATGCGCCCTTCAGATACCCAAGGGGCAATGGCACACATTGGAATGTCTTGAGCCTGGCTCCGTCCTTTTTGAGGCAAAAGACGGTGCGTTTGTACCGCGCAACGAAAACGACGAGTTTCATGCCAAATAACGACACGTAAGAATATGAAATGCTTAATATTGGCCGCAGGATATGCCACACGACTATATCCTTTGACAGAAAACTTTCCGAAACCATTGCTCAAAGTCGGCGAAAAAACCATATTGGACTGGCTGATTGACGACATTGACGGTGCGGGACCGGTAGATGAATATATTGTCATCAGCAATCATAAGTTTACCCGTCACTTTGAGACATGGGCAGCAAACAAAAAACAGAGAATCACCATTATTGATGACGGGACTGTCACCAACGAGACCCGTTTAGGCGCTGTCAGGGACATACAATTGGCACTGACACAAATTAAAGACACCTCTGCTGACGGTTATCTCGTCATCGCCGGAGACAATGTGCTGGACTTCAGCTTGCGCCGCTTTATAGCGTACGCGTCTGAAAAACAGACAAGTTGCATTATGCGCTACTACGAATCTGAAGCTGAGAAACTCAAGAAATGCGGTATCGTGGAAATAGACTGTAACGATTGCATCATCAGCATGGAGGAAAAACCGACGCAGCCTAAATCACACTGGTGCTGTCCGCCTTTCTACTATTACACAACGGAGGATGCGCAAAAGATTGACTCAGGTATCAAGAATGGCTGCGGCATTGACGCTCCAGGCAGTTATATCGCATGGTTGGCGACACAAGTGCCTGTCCATGCCATGGAGATGCCGGGAAAACGCTATGACATAGGAAACCTTGCCAGTTATGAGCAAGTACAGCAGACCTATCACGGCATAAATGAATAGCAGACCTATATATAATTTTATACAACACAGAACATAATCAAACACATATGAAAATATTGGTTACAGGTGGCGCAGGTTATATTGGCAGCCATACATTAATAGAATTGTATGCCGCCGGGCATACCGCAGTTGTAGTAGACAATCTGTACAATTCCAGCAGAGAATCATTGAAGCGCGTAGCAAAAATAATCGGTATAGACGAAATACCTTTCTACAATGTCGACATCCGTGACAGAGCCGGATTGGAAAACGTTTTTGCCAATCACCAATTTGATTGTTGCATACATTTCGCCGGACTGAAGGCTGTAGGCGAATCCGTGGCGAAACCATTGGAGTATTACGAAAACAACATGAACGGCACTTTCGTGCTGCTTGACGTCATGCGCAAGCACAACTGTAAGAATATCATATTCTCATCCAGTGCTACCGTATATGGCGACCCTGCCATCATCCCTATTACAGAAGACTGCCCTAAAGGCCACTGCACCAACCCATACGGACAAACGAAAAGTATGCTTGAAGAAGTGCTGAAAGACGTTCAGAAAGCCGACCCGGAATGGAATGTCGTGCTGTTGCGCTACTTCAACCCCATTGGTGCCCACAAAAGTGGCACTATCGGAGAAAACCCCAACGGTATCCCAAACAATCTCATGCCGTATATCACCCAGGTTGCCGTAGGCAGGCGACAGGAACTGGGCGTCTTTGGTAATGACTATGACACGCCTGACGGCACAGGCGTACGCGACTACATCCACGTAGTAGACCTGGCCAACGCTCACGTATGCGCCCTGAAAGCCATTGCAAGAAAATGTGGTATAGGCATCTATAATATTGGTACTGGCCATGGATATTCAGTCCTTGACGTGGTCAACGCTTTTGTCAAAGTAAATAACGTTGACGTGCCGTACAGCATCAAACCGCGCCGTCCGGGCGACATCGCCACCTGCTACTGCAACCCCGCAAAGGCCAAAGCAGAGCTCGGCTGGGAAGCCAAATACGGCATTGAAGACATGTGTCGCGACAGTTGGAACTGGCAAAAGAACAATCCCAACGGTTACGCAGACCAATAACAGAACAACGCATGGGGCCAATAAAATTCGCGCCATGGCTGCGCACTATGGTATGGGGCGGAAACAAAATTTCCAAATATAAAAACCTGTGCGAGGAAGTCGACCAAATCGGCGAGAGTTGGGAAATCTCAGCCGTAGAGGGCCATGAGTCCGTAGTTGCGGAAGGTCAGTTTAAAGGAAAGACTTTACCTGAACTGGTAAAGACATTCAAAGGTGATCTGGTCGGCCAAGAGATATACAAAAACTACGGAGATCGCTTCCCGTTGCTGATAAAAATCATCGACGCCCAACAAGATTTGAGCATTCAGGTTCACCCCGACGACGCTTTGGCACATGAACTGCACGGCGAAGGGCAATTCGGGAAAACTGAGGCATGGTATGTTATCGACGCAGAACCCGGCTCATACCTTTATTCGGGCATGAAAACCGCCGTGACACCCGAAGAGTACAAACAGCATGTGACTGACGGAACAATATGTGACGTGTTGGCGAAACATGAGGTAAAGGCCGGTGATGTGTTTTTCATTCCAGCCGGCAGAGTACATGCCATCTGCTCAGGTATCATGTTGGCAGAAGTGCAGCAGACCTCCGACTGGACTTACCGTATCTTTGATTACAACCGACTGGGATTGGACGGGAAGCCACGGGAACTGCATACAGACAATGCTGCCAAAGCGATAGACTATAACGTTTATGACGATTATCGCACACACTATAACGGTGCAGCAGAACACGTGAACGCAATTATTGAGTGTCCATACTTCTCAATGTATCATATGGAGACATCGTCGCCACAGCACATAGCAATGAAAGCAAAAGATTCCTTTGTTGTCTTGATGGCATTAAAGGGAGAATGTGATGTCACGACTCAGGGCGGAACAGTAACGCTGAGGACAGGAGAAAGTTGTCTGATTCCCGCCTGCGAAGCAGACTTTGATATACAGCCGCACAAAGGACAGACGAAGTTGTTAATCGCAACAGCATAGAAAAAAAAATCAGGACTACACTCACGCAGCCCTGATTTTTTAAAAGAATATTATCGTAATATCATCAAAAACTTCCTACCATGTATAGGTCAGCGTACCTTCTTCCCAGTTTGTATTAAAAACGAATGAGCCAGTCGCTGTATCGGCAAACAACGCTCCTGTAGCGAAAGTTTTCTTGTTTTGCTTCATCGGCACATTTTTCAGGACTTGCGTATAAAGGACATTGCCGTCTGCATCCAAACCTTCAACCGTAACATCAGTGTTATCCTCTGCAGCCGCCAAGAAGATATAGCACGTCAATGATGCGCCCGCTTTGTAAGAATCAACGTCTCTTACACACGTACCATTGGTCTCCGTCGCCAAACCTGTGGTTGGGTCAAAGGATTTTCCACCATTCGCAACAGTGAATCTGATTTTCTTCACAGTTGAGGGAAGTACGTTAGTGTGCTTCAGGTTCAAACAACTGATAGGACGGCTCATCTCAATGCTGATATTTTTAGACGAAGTCGCAGAAATCTCAACAGATTGTGATGCCGAATAAGTATCCGACAGACACTCTGCCGTAAAAGACACTTTGTTTTTAGACTCAATCGTTGCTCCGGTACCTACTTTACAACCAACGGCGACAAAAGTATATGTACCAAATTTCAGCTCTGTGCTGAAGTTGCCAAAGCCCTCGTCTGTCGAGTTTTGCGTGGCGTTGTAGACATTCTCGCCATTTTCATCGAAAATAGCAAACGTAAGAGAAGCGATACCAGATTCAGTGGCTCCCACAGTTTTTTGCGAAGTACCGTCAAAATCAGTTACTTGAAGTTCAAAAGGCGCAATACTCACATGCACCGTTGCCGAAGAAGTTTGGGCTTCATCGTCTGTTGCTGACTGACAAGAAACAAGACCAAGGCCTGCTAAGACGATTAATGCCATCATAATTAGTTTTTTCATAGTAAAAATATTATGTTAACAATTATTGTTCAGCAAAACTACACAATGAACTCTTAACGGCAAAACAATTCACCAAAGTATATTTACCCACATGGGTAAAATCCTTCCCGGGAACAACAAAAAAAAAGAAACCTGTTTTTGCGGTTTCTTTTTCTCTTTGTAGCGAGAGTGGGGTATGATCCCACGACCTCCGGATTATGAATCCGACGCTCTAACCAGCTGAGCTATCTCGCCACATTTTATCAGGTTTCCTAATAACGGGTGCAAAGTTAGGATTATTTTTTTTATCGTCCAAGAGTTTTCTCACTTTTTTTGTTCTTTCCATGAATGAAAAGACAAATTTTATCTCATGGTTCCCTAAAGAAGGGCAACTGACGGTCCTAATACAATCCCGTCCGCTTCATTTCCGCCTTGACCCTCGGTGCCAGACGGAAGATGGTGAACATTGTCTCAAATGCCATAAAAGCAAAGCCCAAGTCCATGATACTGATAGCTGTATCCAAAGAGATGACACAAGCCAATATCAACATAAGCAAGTAGAAATAGTTGTAATACTTGGCATTTTGCATGCCGAACAGATAGCCGAAGCACTTTGTACCGTAATATGAATAAGAAAACATTGTGGAAAAGGCGAAGATGGTGACGATAAGCATCAACAGATACTGCCCTGCCCCGGGTAGCAGTGCCTCATAAGAGCCCAAGGCAATAGTCAGGCCCTTGACACCCTCAACATGATACTGGTCGGCCATGATGATAGGTATCGCCGTCAGTGTGCAGACGAAGCCGGAATCAATGGCAGGTCCAAGCATAGCAACCAGTCCCTCGCGTGTCGGCTCGTTGTTACGTGAGGCACCGTGCATCAACGATGCCGTACCGACACCTGCCTCATTGACATACATAGCTCTGCGCGCACCGATTATGGCGATGCCGACAAAAGCCCCGAAGCCCGCTTTCATACTAAATGCGTTGAGAACAATCTCCGCAAAGACGCCAGGCAGTTTGGTGATGTTCATTATTATTATAATGGTTACCAAAATAAAATATAGCGTCACCATCATCGGTGCCATCTTGGATGCGATTTTAGATATACGACTGATGCCTCCCAATATAACGACAGACACAATGGAACCGATGGTCAGGCCAATGACAAGTTTTGTCGTAACCGTCTCCTTCAATGTAAAGACCGTTACGATACTTTCTGTCAGTTGGTTGGCTTGCATGGTGCACAGGCATCCGATAAGCGCAAAACTCGAGAAAAACACAGCCAGGGGCTTCCATTGCTTGCCCAAGCCTTCTGTCATGATGTACATCGGACCGCCCTGCACCTCTCCGAGGTTGTCTTTTCCCTTGTACATGATGGCCAGCGTACCTTCAAAAAACTTAGTGCTCATACCAACCAGCGCACTGACCCACATCCAGAAGATAGTGCCGGGACCGCCCATTGCTATGGCTATAGCCACACCGGCGATATTGCCCATACCTACCGTAGAACTGATAGTCGTCATGAGCGCCTGAAAAGAACTTATCTGCCCTTCACCGGAGTGCTTCTCCGCAAGCGACCTGAGCGCCTTGCCCATGCACCGCAGCGAGATGGCTTTGGAATAAACAAACAGGCACATGCCGCCACCTATCAAAAGGATGAACAACGGATAACCGCACACGAAATCCGTCACAGTCGAAATATAGTCTTTAAGTGTATTAAGGAAATGCATGAGATGTAATACTGGTATTTAAAATAAACTTTTAATAAAAAACCAAATCACCGGCACCAAGAGCGCTGGCAGGAAATTGAGGGTCTTGACGTTTTTTATATTCAGCAACGAAAGTCCTGAACCTGTAATCATTAGTCCGCCGACAATAAGCAACTCTGCCATAAGCTGGTCACTGACAGCACTGCTGGAAATCATCGTAATTGCATAGAACATGCCTTGCCAGCAAAACAGCACAGGTGCCGCCAACACCATGCCAATGCCGTAAGTTGACGCAAAAACGACACTTGACACCAAGTCAAGCGTTGCATTAGTGAACAGAAAAGTATTGTCACCCTTGAGGGCGCTGATGACGGGTCCCAACATAGACAACGGACCTATACAGTAAAGGAGAATAGCTGTGGAAAGCCCCTGTGACAGCCTGTTCTTATCCGTCTCGCCTTTGGAATGTTTGTCAACCAGGCGGTTAAACCATTTGTCGATATCAACAGCCGTCCCGATAACACCACCGAGGGCTATCGATACTATAAACAAAATAGGATATGCGCTCTTGGGAAAATTGGTAATCGAGGCATTAAGGCCAATGGCAAGACTTGCCAGACCCAGACCGTTGTATAAGACCTCTTTATATTTCTCTTTGATGCCTCTATGCATGACGGCTCCGATAATAGAGCCTACAATTATAGTGCACGTATTGACAATGGTTCCAAGCATAAAACAATTGATATTAATATGATTGCAAAAGTACAATAAAATATTGTTAGTAGGATTAAAATAACGGTATAATTCACTTCATACAGGCTTTTACGGGAAACACGAGATACCGCTGCCGGCCGGCCCTTCCGCCCCTATGCGGAATACAATTTGCGTCACCGCGGTCCAGCATTTTTTCCAAAGCCGACGCGCAATCCGTTCAAAGGGATGGAACATAAGTTCCATAGGCCGGAACGGACATTCCACAGGCTGGAACCTACATCCCATAGGCTGGAATATAAAACATGACGACGCACAAGGTTTTCATTTGCACACAATAACATTAGCACGACAAAACCACAGGCACAAAAAAAATAAGACAAAACTCACTGTAGCGTATAAATATTTATTATCTTTGTATTTGATAATGAATTTAAATTTATAGAGACATATCAATATCTCTAAACATAAAAATATAAAGAGACTTAAATATTTAATGAAAATAAAAGTTGGACTGATTGGCTTTGGCCGAATGGGCCGTTTTTATCTTACAGAATTTCAACGCAGTTCATGCTATGACGTAGCATATATCTGTGACTTGAAAGAGGAAAACCGTGAGCTGGCACATCAGCTATCCCCCGACTCAACTATAACAGACAGCGTTGATGTTATTTTCAATGACAACTCCATACAATTAGTCGTACTCTGCGCCTTGGCAAACTCTCGCAAAGAGCAGATTGAGAAAGCCAGACAGACCGGGAAACACATTATATCGGAAAAGCCGATAGCAGATAGCATTCAACGGGAATGGGAGGTTGTGGACATGCTGCATGACTATGACAAGTTCTACACTGTCAATCTGTATCTGCGCAATTCCTGGTATCACAATGCCATAAAGGACTTCATTGAAGAAGGAGAGATCGGCGAACTGGCAATATTACGCATCTGTCACATGACCCCGGGGCTGGCTCCGGGCGAGGGCCATGAATATGAGGGGCCCGCTTTCCATGACTGCGGCATGCACTATGTTGACATCGCCCGCTGGTATGCCGGCTGTGAATATAAGACCTGGCACGCTCAGGGCATCAATATGTGGAGTTACAAAGACCCATGGTGGATACAATGTCATGGCACCTTTGAGAATGGCGTAGTCTTCGACATCACGCAAGGCTTTGTCTATGGGCAACTTGCCAAAAACCAAATCCACAATTCCTACATTGACATTATCGGTACAAAAGGCGTGGCACGCATGACCCATGACTTCAAGACGGCAAAAGTGTCCCTGCATGGCGTAACCAAGACACTGGAGATAGAAAAACCGTTCGGCGGCAAAAACATTGACAAACTTATTGCTGAAATGGCCGACTCTATCATGAGCGGCAAGCGCAATGCTGGAATGCCTGAGATGCGCGACTCCGCCATCTCTTCTGAATTTGCATGGCGGTTCCTTGAAGACGCTCACACACACGAATTACCGGCCATAGGTAACCTGAAAGAACTTAACGAGATACGCGAGCGCCGCGCTAAGATGACCGACGGTTACGGACTATTGCATAAATTAGACTAAACTGATATATTTAATAACTTCAAAAAACAAAATTATGTCTGACATTTCAAGAAGAGATTTTCTCAAGAAAGGTAGTGCGGCCCTCGCAGGTCTGACTATCGCTCCTACGATTGTACCCAACACGGTACTTGGAAAGAAGTACAACCACAAGGCTCCATCTGACAAACTGAACATTCTCGGTGTAGGCGTCGGTGGCCGTGGTTTCTCTGATTTGAAGAAAATGGAAACAGAAAACATCATCGGTCTCTGCGATGTTGACTGGAAGTATGCTAAACATGTCTTTGACCATTATCCAAAAGCCAAGACATTCAACGACTACCGCAAGATGTATGATGAGATGTTGCCACAGGCTGACGCAGTGGTATGCGCTACCGCAGACCACACTCACGCTATCGTTGCCGCTGACGCTATGTCTGCAGGCAAGCACGTTTACGTTGAGAAACCGCTGACTTTGTATGTATATGAATCACGTTTACTTGCCAAGATGGCCAAGAAATACAAAGTGGCTACACAAATGGGTAACCAAGGTGCTTCCATGGCGGGAACACGTAAGGCTATCAACTGGTTGTGGAATGGTGAGATTGGCGAAGTTAAGCGTATCGAGGCATACACCAACCGTCCTATCTGGCCGCAAGGTCTGCCAAAGCCACAAGGTTCTCAGCCTATCCCTTCCACAATGAACTGGGAAGGCTTCATCGGCCCGGCAAAAATGCGCGACTACAATGAAATCTATACTCCCTGGAACTTCCGCGGATGGTGGGACTTCGGTTCCGGCGCCCTCGGTGATATGGCCAACCATATCCTCCAGACAGCATTCAAAGGTCTGAACTTAGGATATCCTGACAGAGTTTTAGGTAGTTCCACCATGCTGATGACAGACTCCTGCCCGACTGCAGAAATGGTAACATACCACTTCCCTGCCCGTCCTAATCTTCCCAAACTGGCTTTGCCTGAGTGCGAACTGACCTGGTATGATGGCGGTATCGTCAACAAGTTGCCATTCGACATGCCTGAAGGCAAAAAGTTTGACGGCAATGGCGTTTGCGTATTCTATGGTACAAAAGACACTATGGTTGTCGGCACCTATGGCAACAACCCGTTCCTGGTATCCGGCCGTGAGCCTATCGTTCCAGAGCTCTGCCGTATCGTACCTAACGACAACCACCAGCAAGACTGGGTACGCGCTTGTAAGGAATCTGCCGACAGCCGCGTAGAGACTGAATCTTGCTTCGCTCAGTCAGGTCCGCTGAACGAGACCGTAGTTATGGGCGTTGTCGCTGTACGTTTGCAGGAACTCGGCCAATGGCTCGACTGGGATGGCGAGAACATGAAGTTCACTAACATTCCTGAAGGTGCCAAGGTTAGACCAAGCAACGAAATCAAATTCAGCATCAAAGATGGTCACCCGACGTTCAAAAACAACGACACCACCCCAATGGATGCTAACGAATATGCAGCCAACTTGATTAAACCTATCTATTATAATGGTTACAAGTTGCCTGAAATTCCTACAGTATAATTTGGAACACCAAATCTAAATCATTGGAAGTCGTGTTTGCATGACAGATACTTCTACAACGCGAACACGACTTCCCTTATCTTATCAAATCATAATCCACAAACTTTGTTATCTGAAAAGATACATATAAAATTGACTATCACATGAAGAAAATATTGCTGATTGCAATTGCAGCTATGTCTTTCGGTTGGGCTAATGCAGCACAGAAACCAGAAAATACAATAGTCTTGGGAACTTCTCAAGGTTTTCAAGGTCCTGAGATTGAGAAGAACACGTACAATGTAGACAAAAAGGGATATATCGTCCTCTTTGACGGCACATCCCTGAAAGGCTGGAGAGGTTATGGCAAAAACCATGTGCCCGTGCGCTGGGAAATAGAAGACGGCACATTACACTTCATCGGCCACAATAATCCCAAATACAAGGACGAAAAAGGCAACAAGAGAGAGGGCGGTGACTTGATTTTCGCTCACAACTTCAAGAATTTTATTTTTGAGATTGAATGGAAAATCTCTAAAGGCGGTAACTCCGGCATCTTCTATCTTGCGCAAGAGACAACAAACGCCGACCGCAGCAAACTTGAGCCTATCTACATTTCATGTCCCGAGTATCAGGTGCTCGACAATGAGAACCATCCCGATGCCAAATTAGGCAAGGACAACAATCGCAAGGCCGCCTCACTGTATGACATGATTCCTGCGAAACCACAGAACGCTAAGCCTTATGGCAACTGGAACAAAGCAAAAATCGTTGTTCAAGACGGCAAAATCACTCATTACCAGAATGGCGCTGAGGTGCTGACCTACAACCTCTGGACTCCTGAATGGATAAAACTTCTTCAAGACAGCAAATTCAGTGAGAAAAAATGGCCACATGCCTACCAGCTGCTCAGCAACTGCGGTGGTAAGAACCACGAAGGTTTTGTTGGCATTCAAGACCACGGCGACGATGTTTGGTATCGGAATATCAAAATTAAAGTATTGGAATAATTCAAAATCAGATAAAACATGAAGAAATTATTATTTGTAGCACTCGGTGCTCTGCTGTTCGTTTCTTGCGGACAAAAGAAATGTGACTGCAACTGCAAATGTGGTTGCGACAAATGCGCATGCTGTGCAGACTCTGCCACCGGCGCACCCGCTGCTGACGCAGAATTTACCATCGTTGAAAACGAGCAAGTTGACCTTGCTACATTAAAACAGGATGCAGACGAATACTATGTTCTCTTCGACGGCGAAACGCTTAACGGTTGGAGAGGCTATGGTATGACAGAAGCTCCTAAGAGCTGGGAAGTACAAGACGGAGCTATTCATTTGATTGGTTCAGGTACAGGCGAGGCTCAGGCTGAAGGTGGCGGCGACCTCATGTTTGCCCACAAGTTTACCAACTTTGAATTGGAGCTTGAATACAAGATTTCCAAAGGCGGTAACTCCGGTATCTTCTATCTTGCACAGGAAGCCAAAGGCGCTGACGGCAACTATCTCCCCATCTGGCAGTCATGCTCAGAATATCAGGTATTGGACAACGACAACCACGTTGACGCAAAACTGGGTGTAGACGGCAACCGCCAGTCTGCATCTCTGTATGACATGGTTCCCGCAAAACCTCAAAATGCCAAGAAATATGGCGAGTGGAATACTGCTAAGATTGTTGTATTTAAAGGTACTGTCATCCACTACCAGAATGGCGAAAAAGTTTTGGAATATCACCTTTGGACCCCGAAGTGGAAAGAAATGCTTGACAACAGCAAATTCTGCAAAGGTGGCGAATTCCCATGCGCATATGGCCTGATGATTAACGAAGGAAAGAATGGCGGCTACATCGCAGTTCAAGACCACGGCGATGACGTATGGTACCGCAATATCCGCATCAAAGTTATGGATTAACGTTTAACTTAAAAAACTTTAACTGCAATGAAAAAACTATTCATATTGCTTCTGGTGCTGTTCTGCGGTATGCAGGCATCAGCTCAGGTAAAGAAAGCTAAGGCTAAAGAGCCATTACCCCAAAAAGAGATGGCATTGCAACTGTATTCAATCCGTACAATCTTCAATGCCGGCAATTACGCTGAGACACATGAAAAAATTTTCAAGCAACTGAAGCAATTCGGTTACACAGGTGTTGAAGCTGCCAGCTATAAAGACGGCAAATTCTATGGCGTAACTCCTGAGCAATACAAGGCTGACCTTGCAGCTGCCGGTTTGGAGTCTATGTCTTCACACACAAGTCACCGCCTGAGCGCAGAGGAACTATCCAGCGGCAAATTTGAGAAATCAATGCAATGGTGGAAAGAAGCTATTAAGGCTCACAAAGCAGCAGGCTTGAAATATATCGTCACACCATCTGACCACTTCCCCAAATCTATGGCAGAGGCCAAAGTATTGTGTGAATACCACAACGCCATCGGTAAGCTCTGTAAAGAAAATGGCATCAAGTATGGTTACCACAGCCATTCTTTTGAGTACCAGAAAATTGAAGGTACAGACCAGATTTGGTATGACTACTTTATTCAGAACACTAACCCTGATTATGTTTTCTTCCAGATGGATGTATACTGGTGTGTCATGGCTCAGATGAGTCCTGTTGAGTATTATAAAAAATACCCAGGTCGTTTCACATGCCTCCATATCAAGGACAAATACGAACTCGGCCAAAGCGGTATGCTCGGTTTTGACGCCATCTTCAAGGCATACAAAATCAGTGGCATGAAGGACTTTGTTGTAGAGTTAGAGCGTACAGATGGTTCTATAGACATCATGGAAGGCGTTAAGCGCAGTGCTACTTATTTGCGCAAATCCAAATTTGTTAAGCCAAGCTACCGCAATCTGTAATATACTCTGTTAGTCTCATTTCAAAAAACTCATTTGAACTCAAAAGTTCAAATGAGTTTTTTATATCGTTTAATCAATTCATCCTACAGACCCTATTAACATAAGATCAAAGATATTGGGAGACAATACCAAAGGGTGGCAAAGATATCTTGTATTTCTTCTTGTCTAAAATAATCACTGCATCTGTTTTGCGACCTTCACGCTCGTTGCAACGTATAAACATCCCTTGACCTTCGTCGTCAACAACAGTGATATCCACATTGGGAACATCCACTTGAAGGAAACTGCCTTCTGCCGGGAGACTGCCGTAACCAGCATGAATAATTTCCCTGCAATAGACTGGTTGGCTCAACCATCGCAACATTTGAGGTAAATGACAATCTTGCCATGTTCCCTTGTATGGCATAAAAACCACACGATGATTATAGCCCCCTTGGAAGGGCTCCGCATACCATGCCTCCTCCTGACTGACATTCGTCTTGTCTCTGAATGCAAGGTTAACAGCACTTATCGGACCTGACGTCGTACTGGCACCGAGATACACCTTCATCGTTCCGTTGGTTAGGTTTGCGCTGAAGGCTTGCTCTCCCGTCTGAGGACTGATAAGCATACCTTCATGATTGCCGCATTGAAGCCACAAACTGGTAAGCGGACAAAAATAGCTTAATCCTTCAAGACTATATTCTGATATTCCAAATGGAATGTCATAACCGACTTTCCCTCCCGTTCCGGTCTTGACAATCAGGTTAAGACCCTCTGGGTTAAAAGTGGAATGAGTTACCGCACCTTCCTTACGCACCAACGTAGGATGGGGAAATTCAAAATGCATATCACATATCACGTGATCGCGTTTAAGTGTAAATGTCTGTTGCAAGTGAACAAGCCAATCAGGTTGCCACTCAATTCGTAACTGCGGATAGAGCCCATCGGTGCTGACACTTATTCGTTGTCCGCCATAAGCCTTTGCTTGACGCCAAGTGTCATCACCCTTGCCCATATTCATTTCTGCCAATGCTTTAATCTGAAAGGTGTCCAAAAAGATTTCAGTCCTCATGCCTCTTCCCGACAACACAACTTTCTCCCCTTCGGCAGAAAGACACAGGTGATTGTTGCTGATTGTTGTACCATTACACCAGTTCACATCGTCACCTTTTGAAGAATGACGGGCACCGATTATTTTATAACCATACTGAGGCATAGGTACCTCTACATACATTGTATAATGATTGCCGTCTCGATTGACAGAACTGCACAACGGAAGATTGTTCGACAAGTCCACAAAATCTAACGGTTCTGCACATTCTATACTGATAGTCTTTTTACGCGCACTCTCACAGTTCAACAACACAAAACATTTGTCCATACCCTGCGCGTTAACATTACATTGTTCTGCCAATACTTTCATTCCCTTATTAATAATATAGTGGCAGATGTCGGAGCAGTTGCGCAACGCATTCATGCGTTCACGTCGTTTCTCGTAAAGCGGATACCAACCTTTAGAGTCACTATTGACAGCCCACAGCAACTGATGCTCGGCTTTGCTGAGTAAAGTGACACACCCATGACGACTGAGAAACTGAGGTTCGATGTCAGGATAAAGTTCCGCCCTCTCTATGTTCCATGCCAAAGGTTCCCAATGAAGCTGATAACCGGAAGACGCAAAATCTTCATCAAGATTAACATCAAACAAGTGTCTGG
>ODAI013520700.1_pt1 | contig 15588 bp, 15 predicted proteins | sample 1539321 | NCBI WGS metagenome assembly ODAI01 (sample SAMN02144231, study PRJEB22623) | gut metagenome | biome: sheep rumen | host: Ovis aries | place: New Zealand
AAAAATGCGCGGAAGCGGAAAAACGCCCGGGCTGCCATTTGCAAAGCGAAGCGTGCAACAGGCAGTCCGGGTGTTTTTCCGCTGGGAGCGCATTTTTGTTTTCATGCTGAATCCCTGGCTTAGTACTGCTCCAGCCTTGACAGCAGGTCGTCCAGTTTCTGGCCGTAGCCAGGGTCGGCCGCCCATGTGCCGGAAAGCTCGTAGATGGTGGACGCTTTGCCGCGGGGGCGGACATACTTGTAGCGCCTGTCGATGCAGTCGTTCTTGAGGGGCACGTCGTCTGTCGTGGCATAGGCGTGCAGGTGCTGGATATGCGCGCGGACGCCCAGCTGCATGGTCTCAAAGGATTCTCCGGGGTGCTCGCTGTCGATTGCGCCGAGCCCGCAGTAATTGTGCATATCCGCAGTGATAAGGCTCCCGAAGGTCAGGAAGCCTGTCTCAAGGCACATCTGCACAAAGGCGCAGTCGCTGTTTATTCCTTCTGCCGCAGCCTCGTTGCGGTACAGCAGGGCGAGCTTGCGGACGGTCGTCTTGTCGGCATCCGGACGGTTCGCCAGAAAGAACTGGTACAGCTGCATCGCCGACTTTATGCCGGGGTCGCTCAGCTTGCGGGAGATTGTTTTTGATGCGGGTGATGGTGCCGGGCTCGTCGTCCTGTGCCTGCCGGATACGCATCCGGCAAGCAGGAGTGCCGCGCAAAGCATGAGCGCTGAGGTCTGCCGAATTCTCATCGTCGGAAAGCGCTCAGCGGATTGTCGTGCCGGTATATTCCCTTCCGTCCAGAATCGCACGGATATTCGGGATATTCCTGCCGCCGGCGCAAATGACGGTGAGCCGCAGCTGCTCCGCCTTCTTGCTGGCAATCGGGTCGAAGGGGCAGTTTTTGCCGGGAACCCATTCGTCACCGACCATCTTGCGGAATTCAGCCCACGAAATGCTGTCCAGCGGCTTTGCGTCGGGGTTCTTGCGGGGGTCGTCGGTGTAGACTTTCTCTATGTTCGAAAGATTTACGACGGTGTCCGCATTGAAGCGTTCCGCGAGCAGCACGGCGTCGTTGTCGGTGGAGAAGCCGGGCTTCCATCCTGCGGCAACGAGCACTCTGCCGGTAAAATCGGATACCTTGGTGGGGTCTATGACGACCTCTTGCCTGCACAGCGGGCCGAATGCGGTCTTGAGCAGCTGGGCGTTCAGCCTTGTCGCCATGATGCCGAGCCAGTCGCAGGCGTTGTTTGTGTCCTGCTCCGTCTCGTAGCCGGCGGCTTTTTTCTGCGGCTCCGTGAGTGCCTGCGCCACCGTGCGGTACGCGTTCTGGTACATCCGGGCGGGACCGCCGCCCCCGGCGACAAGGATGAGCCGTGTCTCTGAATTGGAAAGGAGCCAGTCCGTCACCATCCCGCAGAATTCTGAGAGAAAGCCGGTGTCCGGCTCTGACGGGGCGATAATGGAGCCGCCTACGCTCAATACTTTTGTTACCATAGAGAAGAGTCTCCTTACGGGCAGCCTCAAAGTCCGGAGGGATTTTGAGACCGGTTTTCCTTAATAGATTCCGACGATTATAGGGTCGTTCCAGAGGGAGCTGAAGCTTGACGCGGCTTCCCCTGCTTCCTCCCATATTGACTGGAGCGCGTAGGAACGCGGAAAGCGGACGAGCTTGCTGGTGCTTATGGATGGTTTTATCTGGTTCCATCCGCGGCTGAACGCAATGTGCTGGCTGTCCAGGTTTCCAAAATAGAAATTCCGCGCGTCGTCGACTTGGGTGAAAGCATTATATTGTAACCCGGCACCGAGCGATACGTCAACTGGAAACCAACCATATTTTTCAAAATAGATTTCAGTCCACCAGTGGCAGCGGCTTGTGTTCTGGTTTTCCGCGAGAATGCCGCAGACCGGAACCGCCGGGATGCCTGCCGAGCGGCAGAGCGCGGTGTATATGATGGCAAAGTCGTAGGCGTCCCCGCTCTTGTCCCGGATAAGGTCAAGCTCGGAGGCGTCGCCGCTGCGCGTGCTGCCGCTTATGCGGTATTGCTCCGTCATGTAGTCGTAGAAGAGCTTTGCCTGCCGGTAGGGATTCTTCTCCTTGCCCAGTATGCTGTCCTTGAGGCTGGCGACATCGGGAGCCGCGGCCGGAATGCAGGCGTCCTGCACGGTGTTCGCCTTGTAGAGCGGCCGCTTTGTGTCCGTGTAGCCGCCGATTTTCTTGGGGTCGATGTTGGCCTCAAAGGAATAGAGGCTGATGATTGCCGTTGCGGAGAATGACTGTTTGCTGCCAGCCGTCTTTTTGAGCTGGGTCTGGAAGATGATGTTGCGCAGGTCGTCGGCGATGAGCGGCTCCGGGGATATTTCCTCCAGCTCCGCCGACGGCTGCAGGGCAGAAGTCGCTGGGCGCGGCATGTAGAGCGTGATGGGGGCGTCCTGGCCGTCCCCGTTGCTCTCTATGTTGGTGCTGAGCTGCAGCACATACGTCCGCTGCTTGCCGTAGGATTTTTTCCCTGCGGGGAAATTGACGGTGAACGACTGGTATGCGCTCCTTCCGCGCCCGGTGCGTACATAGAGCTGCCCTGAGTCGGCTCCGTCGGGTACCCTGACCTTAATCTCGCTGTTGCTCCACAGCTCGTAATCGTAATCCTGCGGGGACGCCGGGATGAACTGAGCGTCCTCGTTTTCTGCGGCAGCGCCCGCCGCCGGCTCGGAGCGGTTCGCCGAAAAATAGACCGCCGATGATTCCCGTGATGTGCCGAAGTTGTTGCCGGTGATGGTTATCAGCTCCCCGGTCGCCGCGCTCTGGGGGGATACCGACTCTATGCTCGGCAGCGTGATTGAGGGGTCTGTGCGTGCGGTCACGGGGATGCCGGATTTGTTCGCAAAGAATGCCGGCTCGGACTGCCCGGCGGTCGTACATACGCTGACCAGCCCGTCCTGCACGTTTGACGGCAGCTCCAGCTGGATTTCCGTGTCCGTCCACAGCCGGTATTTGCTGCCCGTTACGCGTGAGCCCGCGATGTCTACGTAGGATGTGCCGCGGGTGGCGCCGAAGTTGCTCCCGCTGATGATAAGTATATCGCCGGGCGAGCCGACGGACGGGCTTATTGAGGATATGAGCGGTTTGCCGCTTACTTCGTGGCTGCGCAGGAACAGGAACACCGTTGCCGCGCAGACGAAGAAGAAGAATGTCGCGAAACGAACCCTTGCTTTGTTTTTAAGGAGCTTTTTATAGGTTCCGAAAAAACTCACTTGTTATTGCCTATGTCAAAGGATACCAGCGGTGAGGAGAAGTGCACGAAAAATCCGTGCTGCGTGGTATTCTGGACCGGCTCTTCGATGGGGCTGAACACGTCGTAGCTGGTAAGATCCATGTATTCGATGGGCTCCGCGTCAACGGTGCCCGCGATGGTGCTGCCAAAGGGCATGACCATTGCCGCGACGGCCGTCTGTGCCTGCAGCGATGCGCCCTTGGGCATCTTTGCGGGCACGGAGCTTTCGTCCTCGCCAAGGAATGTGGAGAGCGCCACCGGGGTAACGTTTCCGTCGCTGTTCACGATGGGAAGGTTGAACGATGTCTGCCGCGCGATGGGGGTGAACGCCGGTGCGGCGTTGCGCTGCGCGTTGTTCATGCGGAGCGGGAGAATCGCGATGACAGCTGCCGCGGCAGCCGCGCCGATGCACATATCCTTGACGATTGCGCGTGCGGCATTGCCCAGCACGAGCGTCTTGTGGGCGACTTTCTTGTAGGAGAGCCGTGCCTGGAGGCGGTCAAAGCTTGCCTCCATCTCCTGCTGGCTGAGCGAGATGTTCCGGCTGTCCTCCGCGAACAGCTCGTGCAGGCGGCGCCGTTTTTCCAGCGCATCCTTGCACTTTCCGCAGGACTGCAGGTGCTGCTCATATTCCGCCACGTGATTCTCCGGCAGCTCGTTGTCGAGGTACAGTGAGTGAATATCTTTATCAGGACAGGTAGACATCTTCTTCTCCTATTAATTTAACCAGTTGCTCGCGTGCGCGGAAGACGCGGACTTTTACGTTCGCCTCCGTGATGCCAAGCACCTTGCCAATCTCTTTATAGTTCATTTCGCCGTATTCCCTCAGGATAAGGACTTCCTTCAGTTTCGGCGGAAGTTTTTCCAGTGCTTCCCGGGCGCTTTTTATCGCCTCGGCTTTCAGGAGCTCGGTCTCGCCGCTCTCCATCTCCTGACGCCCCTCGTAGAGCGCCTTGTGGTATGCCTTTGCCTCGCGCAGCTTGCGCTTCGCATAGTTGAGGGAGGCGTTCTTTACCACCCGTATGAGCCAGTACTTTGCATCATCCAGTGAGGGAAAAACGAGCTGTTTTTCGTTCGCTTTGATGAAAGAGTCATGCACCAGGTCTTCTGCGGCCTCCTCGTCGTTCACGATGCGGTAGGAGACCTTGAAAAGCAGCTGCATGGTAGCGTCATATACTTTTTTGAAATCCTGCGGGTCGGCGCAGTTAATCTGCTCTTTCGCCTCAGGAACTTCACTATAATTAGAAAACACGATAACCCCTTTTGGTTACAAAAAATATATAATTCCGGCAGTTTTTTTTGCTGCCGTGGCGCTGTCTGCCGCGCTTATCTTCTTTCCCAGACGGATCCCTGCGGCGTGTCTGTTATGACGATGCCCTTTGCCGCAAGCTGGTCGCGAATCTCGTCCGAGCGGGCAAAATTCTTTGCCTTCTTTGCGGCGCTGCGTTCGGCGACGAGCGCGTTGATAGCCTCCGCCTCGGGGTCGTCCGCGTGGGCTGCGGCGCCTGCGTTTGCCGGGACATCGAGGGCGGCCGCCGCGCTTTCCGCGAGCCTGAGGCCGAGGACGCTGTCCATGCGGCGGACAAGCTCCAGCGCCTCTGCGGCCGCAAGGCTGCCGTCCTTGACGGCTTTCTGGAGCAGGCTCAGCGCGACCGGCGTGGAGAGGTCGTTCTCCAGCGCAGTGCGGAATTCCTCAAGGTAGTTCTTAGCCTTGCCGCCGAGACCCTCCGTTTTTGCCGCCTCGCCTTTGGCATAGTGCTTTTCCGGGCACAGGGCTGCTTTTCCGCCCGCTGCCTGCGCAAGTTTTGCGACCCGCTGCACGAGCGCCTGCCGGGCGTTCTTTGCCCCGTCCATGGCCTCCCAGCTGAAGTAAATCTGCTTGCGGTAGTGCGCGCCCAGCAGGAAGAGCCGGTAGTCGAGCGGGTCATACCCTTTATCAATTAACGACGTAAGCGTCAAAAAGTTACCGCTGGACTTTGACATTTTGTCCGCCGCGTCCGTCCCGGCAGTTTTTTTGTCTTTTGCGATGACAAGGAATTCGTTGTGCAGCCAGTAGTTAACCCATTTTTTGCCGGTGGCGCCCTCGCTCTGGGCGATTTCGTTCGTGTGGTGGATGGGGATGTGGTCTATGCCGCCCGTGTGGATGTCGAAGTGCTCGCCCAGATATTTCATGCTCATGGCGGAGCATTCGATGTGCCAGCCGGGGTAGCCGCGCCCCCACGGGGAATCCCAGGTGAGCGCCTGGTTCTCGAATTTGCTCTTGGTGAACCACAGCACAAAGTCGTGCGGGTTGCGCTTGTTCTCGTCCACGACCACGACGTCGCGCTTGCCTGCCCCCGCGCGCAGCTCGTCCAGGTTCAGCTGGGCAAGGTCGCCGTAGTTCGGGTAGGTCGTCACGTCGTAGTAGAGGTTACCGCCCGCCATATAGGTGTGCCCGTTTGCCTCTATGCGCTTTATCAGCTCAATCATGTCGCCCACGTGCTCTGTTGCCCTGCATACGACGTCCGGACGGATGATGTTTAGCCTGTCGAAGTCTTTGAAGAAGGCGTCCGTGTAGAACTGGGCGACTTCCAGCACGGATTCGTGGCGTTCCCGCGCGGTTTTGAGCATTTTGTCCTCGCCCGCGTCCGCGTCGCCCGTCAGGTGTCCGATGTCGGTGATGTTCATGACGTGCTTTTTGCCGAATCCGAGGAACGAGAGCGTCCTGTCCAGCGTGTCAAGGAATATGTATGCGCGGAGGTTCCCGATGTGCGCGTAGTTGTAGACTGTAGGGCCGCAGCCGTAAAAGCCCACGAAGCCCGGCGTGATGGGAGTGAAGTCCTGCATTGTGCGGCCCATTGTATTGAAAAGACGTAATCCCATAGTTCCTCCAGATGACCAAATCGAAAATATCGTGTATAATCGACCAGGGAGGAAGAGCGATGGTTCCCCCGCTGGCCCTGCATTTTTTCAGGCTGAAGCCTTGCAAAAATGTAGCCTTTAAATGTAGCTTTTATAGGTACAATCATGGATAGCATACGAGAAATAGGAGAAAATATCAAGAACTCCCCTTTTTTCCGGGGCAGCCTTGCCTATGACGAGCCGCTCGCGCCCCGCACGACGATGAGGGTCGGCGGGCCTGCCGCGCTGTTTGTCTGCCCTGCCGACGTCTCTTCCGCCGCGTTCGCCGCATCCCGCTGCCGTGCCGCCGGGCTGCGCCTTTTTGTGCTGGGCGGCGGGAGCAACCTTGTGGTGGATGACGGCGGTTTTTGCGGTGCGGTGCTTTCCACGGGGGGGATGCGGGGCATATCCGTGCAGGCGGGGGAGGAGCTTGCGCCCGCAGACGACGGGATTCCTTTTGGCCGGCGCTGCCGGGCAACGCTCTGCTGCGGGGCAGGGGCAAGCATCGCCTCCATCACGGAATTCTGCGAGGAGCACGGCCTGTGGGGGCTGTGCAGCTTTGCTGGCCTGCCGGGGACGGCTGGCGGCGCCGCGTATATGAATGCCCGCTGCTACGGCCAGGATATAAGCTCGGTGATTTCCGCGGTGGAATATGTGAATCTGCCCGATTTGCCGCCGTACCTGTCAGCTGACGTTGCATTTGAGCCGAAAATGTATCATAATGATGGTGTCGGCTGGGATTACAAGCGCTCTCCCTTTATGGGGACGGAGCGCCTGATAAGCGCCGTGCAGTTCTCGCTCTGCTGCCTGGATCCGGACGCGCTGTACGGCGGAAGGGCTGCGGCGGCGGACGTCCGGGAATTTGTGAGGGGGCAGGACAGGCATTTTGTGCTTGACCGCAAGGAGAAGGGGCATTTCAATGCGCCGAGCGCCGGGAGCGTGTTCAAGAACGACAGGAGCTTCGGCAAACCGAGCGGCATGCTGGTGGACGAAGCCGGGCTGAAGGGACTTTCGGTGGGCGGTGCGCAGGTGGCGCCGTGGCACGGGAACTTTATCATCAACACGGGGGGCGCCCGTGCCGCTGATATACGGGAGCTTGTCCGGCAGGTCCAGCAGGCTGTATGCTCCCGCTCTGGCTGTATGCTGGAGCCGGAGATTATTTTTGTTTAAGAAGGCTGTGTCTGTTGCCGAAAATCTAGACTAGGGGTATAGCCGCGAAATAAGAGGTACGAGAATATGTTGCAGTTGTCTTTTGTTAATTTTAAGATGAATTCTTATCTGCTGGTTGAAGGAACGGATACCAACGACAGATTTTTTATTATACAGACCGGTAAAGTCACCTGCTACCATGAGACCAAGATACCGGAGACTTCCATCAAGATTCTGGGGCCGGGGGATTTCGTCGGCGTTACGGCCTGTATGTCCGGCCATAGCCAGATGGAGACTGTCATCGCCCAGACCGATGTGACCGCCATCGCCGTCAGGCGCGATCAGTATCCTGAGCTGATAATGAAGAACACCCCGATAGCGATGAAGATAGTCCGCTATTTTGCCCGCGAGATGCGCGTGCTCAACGATCTCCGCACCAAAATCACGCTCCGAAAAAATATCGTGGATTCTCCGGAGGAGCTTTTCCGCATTGCCGAGCATTATGAGGAGGCGGGATACAACAATATCGCTGTGTACGGCTACTACCAGTACCTTAAGCGCTGCCCGACGGGGACGAACGCTATGGAGGCAAAACGCCGCTTTATGCGGCTTAAGCCCAAGTCGACCGTCACTTATTTTGAGCCGAGCGACGAGATGCTGCGCCGTTATCCGGCGGACACGATGATTTTCTCCGAATGCCAGAACGGGCCGGATATGTTCATCATACAGGAAGGCACCGTGCGCATCACCAAAGTCGTTGACAATGAGGAAGTGACGCTTGCCCTCCTGAAAAAAGGCGATATGTTCGGCGAGATGGCGCTGCTGGAGGACAAGCCCCGCTCTGCGAGCGCTATCGCCCACAGCGATTGCCGCGTGATGGTGGTAAACCACAACAACTTTGACCAGATGGTTTCCTCTCAGCCGGGATTCATCGCCCGCCTTTCTACGATGCTCGCGGATCGCGTGTGGTCTATGTACCGCCAGCTGGTGAACGGTATGCTCACGGAGCCGCGCGAGCGCATGATAGACATGCTTGCCTTGCAGATTGAGGGGCAGAAAGGCATCTCTTACATGAAGGGTGTGCCGCTCCAGACTGATTTGTCCCCCCAGGATATCATCAATCTGTGCGGTATTCCCCCGCAGAACCAGAAGATAGCGATGTACCAGCTGTCCACAGACCAGAACGTAAAAATCAGGAACGGCAAGATAAATGTCCCTGACGTCCCTGAGCTATTGAAGCAGGCGGCATTCTACCGCAAGCAGAACAACCGGCGGGCAAATGAAAACAGATAGGAATATATTCGCGGCAGTTTTTTCGGCTTTCCTCCTGGCGTTTCCGCTCGCTGCGGAGGGCGGGGTGTCGGTCTCGGTTTCCGTGGGCGGCGATTTCCCCATGTCCGAGCGGATTCCCGACGTCAAGGGCTCTTCCGGCTCTTCCGCCCAGGCGCTTCCCGGCGGATTTGGCGCGGTCAAGCTGGGGATGTCGGTGGACGACGTAAAGGAGATGCTGAAGCAGGACTCGCGCTTCGGCTACCGCGGCGACCGGGACGTCTCCCTGCTGCCGGGCGATAACCGCGTGCTCATAGAGACGGATACGTCCCGCACGGCGCCCTATTCGTACCTTGACCGCTGCTGGTTCCAGTTCTATGAGGACAAGCTGTACACCATCACCATCAACATGAACCGCGACAAGCTTGACCACTATTCGGTGTTCAGCACGCTCTGCGAGAAATACGGAAATCCCGTCTCCCTGAATCCCGACAAGGCCGAATGGCGGGACGGCAGCGTCATCATCGATTTGGAGCGCCCGCTCGCCCTCAAATATACTGACAGGGCTGTGTTCGAGAAGCTTCAGGCCGACGCGATGGTAGACAAGACCGCCGGCGAGAAGTCGAGGGAGAATTTCCTTGAGGGGCTGTGAGCATGCATAGTCCCAAAAACTACATAGCGCTCTTTTTCTCTGTCCTTGTGCTTGCGACGGCTTCCTGCTCCGGCAGGAAGTTTTCGTTGCCGGAGCGCACGCTGCTGATTTCCACGGCGGACGGGCGGAGCGTAGCGGTGCAGGCGGAGATTGCCCGTAAGGAAGAGGAACGGAACTACGGTTTTATGAACCGGAAGCACATTCCTGCCGGCACAGGTATGCTTTTTGTCTTTGAGAGCGACCAGGTGCTCCGCTTCTGGATGAAGGACACGCCGCATCCGCTTTCCATCGCCTATATCGACGCGGACGGTGTTATCCGCGACATCCTTGACATGACCCCTTACAGTACCGCCTCCGTGAAAAGCTCCGTGTCGGTGCGCTATGCGCTGGAGGTGCCGCAGGGCTGGTTTGCCGAGGAGCATATCGCGCCGGGGGACAGCGTCGCGCTGGATTCCGGAGAGGGGCTGCGCAGCTTGCGTTAGTTCCCCTGCGGGGCTCTTGGCCGGAATGTATCTCAGGAACCGCACGCGGTGCGTGGCACCGCTGAAATTCTTGCGAGCCTGTTTCATGCACACGCGACTTTTGGAACGGGTTCTGGAGTGTTATAGAATGAAAAAGACGAATCTCTTTGTGGGAGCGGCCGTGGCGCTGCTTTCCCTGCTGACTTTTTCCTGCGAGACCCTGAAGGATGTCGTGGGAACGCCGTCCTTGTCCCTCAAGTCTATGGGAATCCGCTCGCTTGACCTGGAGGGCATAACCTTCAGCTGCGACTATTCCATAAGCAACCCGTATCCGGTGGCTTTCTCCATCAAGCAGCTGGCCGCGGACATCCTGTATGAGGGCGGCACGTTCACGAAGATTAATTCAGACAACGGGGTGAGCGTGGCGGCGATGGGCTCCCGCACCAATACGATGACCTTCAAGGTGCCGTATGATACCATCCTGAATTACGCCAAGAGCACGAGCGGCAAGACTTCCCTGCCGTTTACGCTGAAAGGTGCCGCCGCCCTTGACCTGAGCTCGGTGCCGCTGCTTGAGAGCTCTTCCCTCTCGCTGCCGTTCTCAAAGGATTTCAGCGTGCCGGTCTTTAAGCCGCAGTTGTCCGTATCCGACGTGAAGGTGCAGCTTCCTTCCCTGAACACGCTGAAAGACGCCTTGGTGAACGGCGGCATGAGCGCGACGAAGGCCGCGACCCTTGCGGCGTCCATTATCGGCGGCAAGCAGCTGAGCGCGGATGCGTTTGATGGCATTGACCTGAACCTTGATATGCTTTTTAACGTGAATGTCGCGAACAAAGGCAGCGCCCCGTGGAAATACCTGCTGAAGAACTGCTCTCTCAAGACCGCGTCCGGGGACTTCGCCACGGTGCAGACATCCGGCAGCACGTCCATCACGTCTGAGAGCGGTACCATCCCGATGAAAGTCTCCCTGAACACACTAAAGGCCGGTGCGTTTATCGTCCAGATGCTGAACAAAAACGGCTCCAACCCGGTTTTCTCGCTTGACAGCGCGCTTTCCTTTACGGAGCTGCCCTACAGCCCCGACCTGCCGCTTGCCTGGTCCTACGAGATTCCGCTCTCAAAGGTCGCCGTGAACCGCAACTAGAGTAGGAAGCAAGGATTCAATATAAAAAAATGCGCGGAGGCGGAAAAGCGCCCGATGCCGCCTTTGTAGCGCTTGCGCTACAACCAGCGGTACCGGGCGATTTTCCGCCGGGAGCGCATTTTTGTTTTTATGTTGAAACCTTTGGGGGCTTATGCTTCCCGCTCCATTTCCGTGAGGCAGGCCTGTGCGATTTTGTCGTTGGGGTCGAGCTCAAGAACCGTCATGAAGTATTTGCGGGCCTCGGTGTAATCTCCCCGCTTCATAAAGAGATAGCCGAGATTGCTGATGATTTTTGTGTTGTCGGGATCCATGGTGAGCGCGTCGTTGAGGCTGTCCTGCGCGCCGTCAAGGTCGCCGGTCTCCATCTGGCAGATTGCGAGCTCGTTCAGCGTGTCGGCGTTCTCGTCGCCGCCCTCGCATTCCCGCGCCTTCTCAAAGGCCTGCTTTGCCGCCTCAAAGCGCTCAAGCTTGCGCAGCCCCCAGCCCAGCATGAACCACGCGTTCCATACGGCGGGGTTGTCCTGGATGAAGCGCCGTATCTCTTCCAGCCCTTTTTCTTCCTGCCCGCCCGATATGAGCTCGTAGGCGTGGTGGAAGCGGTCGCTTTCCAGATTGCGGTTCTGTATCTTGTGGATCAGCTCCTGCGCGCGCTCCTGCTTGTAGCGCTCGTTCTCGCCCATCTCCTCGTCCTTTGCGTCCGCCGTCAGCGCAAGGAAGCTTTCCAGACAGCCCTTTGCGTCAGCATAGTTGTGCTGCTTCAGGTAGAAAAAAGCCGCGTTGAAGAAGGCGTCGGGAATTTCGGGGTCGCTGTCCATCGCCTCGCGGTAGTAGTTGAGCGCGCTGTCGTCGTAGGCGTCCGCATCCTCGTGCAGCCCGGAGCGACGGTAGCTGTCTGCCCGCTGGTCAAAGAAGAGCGCCATGTTGAGGATAGTCGCCTTGTCCTCCGGGTCAAGCCCGTGCAGGGCCATCCAGATTTCTTCCGCCAGCTCCCAGTCCTCGTTTTTTGCCTTCAGTATGGCGGCTTCCGTCAGCTCCTTTTTTATGCCGGGGCGGGCTTCCTGCAGGACGCTGCGGTAGTAGCCCAGGTTGGGGTTCGCGTGGTCGTATGCGAGCACCGTCAGGATTCCCGCCAGAATCTGCTCCTGCGTGAGCTCTGACGCGTCAAAGGTGCCGGGCGCCGCGCTGTCTTTCTTTTGTACCGGCAGCGGTATCGCCGGGTCTATGTGCATCGCATGGGCTGAAAGCGAGAAATTTTCCGGCAGTTTGATGAAATAAACGGAGTCCAAGGGGTTCTGGGGGTTCATGACAGTTCCTTTTTCGAAATTCCTGTGAGTTTTTAAAGGCGAGCCAGTCTCAAAAGTAATCTGCTTTTGAGACTGGCTCCGGTATGCGGCCGATGCGCCCGCGGAAGGCTTTGCAAAGACTGGCTCAGCCTTTTATTTTGCCTCGTTTCCCTGAGCAGAATCCGTCTGCGCGTTGTCCGCGGAGACCAAATCGTTCTTTCTGGCTGTCGTCAGGTAGTTGTTTATATGGATTTTGTAGGAGAGCGACACGGTCTGCTCTGCGAACTGTATGCTCGCCGCAACGATATCCTTGCGCCCCTCTACGGCTGCGATGTCCACAATCGTGCCCTTCAGCTGGATGACCTCGTGCGGATCCTCAAATTCGAGGCTCATCTGCACTTCCTTGCCTTTCAGGAACTGTGCGATACCGAGGATGACGACCTTTGCCCCGCCAAAGGAGATGTCGCGCAGGATACAGTGGCGCGGAACGCCCTGCACCGTGATGATACACTCGTCTTTGGGGATGCCCAGCTTGCGGCGGGAATCCTGATTGATGGGGATGCGTTCGTCCTTGCGCTTTACGGCATTGATGTTTGCGTCGAGCAGGTTGCCCAGCATCTCTATCAGGTCGTCCGGCGGACGCTGCGTGTAGTCGAGCGACACGATGGCAAGGTCGTTGCTGTTCATGTACGGCATGAGCTTTGTGACCTTGCATGATATAAAGAAGCTGAGCGTCTGCCCGTCCTGCTGGTAGAAGCAGAAGCGGAGGCTCATCACCGGCGGATCTTTTTTGACCATCTGCTGGTAGGCACCGCCTTTGGTGCCTATGATAATGCGTGCGCCTGAAAAAGAGGTGGAATTGATGATGCACGGCCACTGGCCTTCCGAGCATTTGATGTACAGCTGGCGGGGATCCATCGCCAAAGTGCGGATGATATCCTTTGTAAAGACGACTTCCGTCGTGCGGTACTGGTCATAGTATTTTGTGAGTTGCTGACTGGTAATCATAGCCATAGTGTATATAATATGATATAAATCAATTATTGTAAAGGGCAGAGCATGGAAATCGGTTTTTGGGCATACTGCGGGCGGGAATGGTATCTGATTCCGGCGGGAGAGCCTGCCGGAATGAGCTTAAAGCAAGAAAAATACACATAAACTGCTGCTTTCGACACGCTCAGGCACCGGATAACGACAAATATGTATGTGTATTTCAATAAACTGAATTCCATGCGGGCAGAGTGCCTCCTCGTGCTCCATCGCGGGGGGAATTTCTTGGAAATAGCGGAAAACTGGCGCCGGATATGCTGCAGCCGGCCTTGCCGGGGGTATTTTTTGGCGTCTTGTCGATTTTTTTAAGTATATATCAATTTTTATCTGCGTCTGCATCTGCAGCAGCTGCCGTTTCTGCCAGCAGCCTGCGGAATGTCGCTTGGTCGGCAAGTTCCCCGGATGCAGCGCTTGCGGTGCCGGCACAGATGCCGTAGCGGAGCGCCTTCGCGTAGTCCTGCGTCTCCAGCCAGCCCGCAAGGAAGCCCGCGACCATGGAGTCTCCGGCACCGACGGAATTGACGGGGGTGCAGGCGGGCGCTTCCCTGCGGTGTACCGAGCCGTCTTCCGCGACGAGCACGGCGCCCTTTTCCGCCAGCGACACAAGGACATTCCGGGCGCCGCGCTCCCGCAGCGTGCGGGCATAGGGAATGGCGTCCTCCTGCGTGTGGATATGCGTGCCGAACAGCTCCCCAAGCTCGTGCATGTTCGGCTTGATAAGGAATGGCCTGCATGCCAGCGCCTGCTCCAGCACGGTGCCGGTGCTATCGACGACAAAATTGATGCCTTTGCCGCACAGTGGCTCCATGATGTCGCGGTAGCTTGTCTTTGGCATGGATGCGGGAATGCTCCCCGCAAGGACAAGGAAATCCCCGGCCTCAATGGAGCCGAGCTTTGCGGCCAGCGCCGTGTGGTCTGCCGCGGTGATGGCAGGGCCGCTGCCGTTCAGCTCCGTCTCTTCCTGCACCGCGGCGCCTGCCGCTTTCCTTGAGCGGATTTTCATGTTTATGCGGGACTGCCCGCCCTGCACGCGGATAAAATCAGTTTTGATGCCCAGTGCCTGTACCTGCCGCTCTATTTCCTGCCCGGTAAAGCCGGCGATAAAGCCGAGCGCCCGGCTGGGGATGCCGAGCCGGTGCAGCGCGATGGAGACGTTTATGCCTTTGCCTCCGGCACGGAGCGTCTCTGCCATCGTGCGGTTCGTGGCTCCGGGCACGAAATCCTGCACATCCGTTATGTAGTCGAGGGATGGGTTTGCGGTGACGGTGTATATCATTGGGGCAAGCATAGCATTGAAGCGTCGTACCGTCAATGCTATAATAGAAAGGCTGTTTCAAAAAGTCAGCCGTTTTTTTGATTTGCTTCCTGGCGCCCGGAAGCTGCTGCTTTCCGCGCAGGACGTGCATTTTTCGGGCTGAATCTTCTGCAAGGAGGCCGCTGTGGGGCGTCCGTATGGTTTTATCCTCTTTGATTTTGACGGTACGATAATGGACACGTCGGAAGGCATCCGGCATTCCTTTGATCGCGTGGTGGACGTCTACCATCCGGATATTCCCGGAAGGGAGGTCTATGAGCGCATGATTGGCCCGCCGCTCCCGGAAAGTCTTGCCTCTGTGTTCCGGCTGAAGGAGGAGGACATCCGGCCTGCCATGAAGGTCTACCGCAGCTATTACGCCGAAAAGGGCATGTTTGAGTCGCGACCCTACGACGGCATCGTGGAGCTGCTCCGCGCGCTGCGGCAGGCAGGAAAAAAAGTCTTTACCGCCACGAGCAAGCCTGAGCCCTATACCCGCCGTATCCTTGAGGCAAAGGGCATGCTGGGGCTTTTTGACTTTGTCGGCGGGAGCGACCTTGAGGAGAATCGGCGCGCGGGCAAGGCGGACGTCATCCGCTATGTGCTCGCGGAGAACGGCCTTGCCGGGCGCACGGAGGACTGCGTGATGGTGGGTGATACCCGCTTTGACATCCTTGGCGCGCAGGAGACCGGCCTGGATTCCGTGGGCGTGCTTTACGGCTTCGGCTCGGAGGCCGAGCTGCGTGCCGCGGGTGCCGGCCGCATCGTGGCTTCCGTGGAGGAGCTCGGCCGCCTGCTGCTCTCATGATGAGGAAAAGCTGCGGCTCCGCTTCGGAAGAAGATACGCTGAGGACGTGTACGAATTTGGAGCAAAGTGCGAATTGTGCTCTCCTAGAGCACTGAGCAGGCTCATAGTCTGGACATATCGACATACAATACATAGGACATTGTATTCTGCATAGCTTGTAGCAATCCTTACCTTTACACAGGCCATATGCCGTACAGTCCGGTTTGTTCTTGCAATCATTTACCTGTCGCTTAATTACCGTCATATTACGGTTGATTTCACGCAACACGCTCGAGGGACTTTTATCCAGTGCCTTAGCTATTGCACGAATAGACTGTCCCTCGTTGAGTCCGGATTCAATCTTGATT